>Ga0214921_10001580_pt1 | contig 38522 bp, 25 predicted proteins | sample LL1505_MetaG_FD_177992 | JGI IMG/M metagenome (GOLD analysis project Ga0214921, IMG submission 177992) | Freshwater microbial communities from Lake Lanier, Atlanta, Georgia, United States - LL-1505 | ecosystem: Environmental > Aquatic > Freshwater > Lake | place: USA: Georgia | collected...
GCAGAGTCTCCCTGGGCTTTAAAACTCTTGCAAGAGAATAATCCAGAAATTTCTTTTCACTTTATCAGTGAATTTGAATAAATTTTTATTTAACAATTCTCCCTTTCCACTGGTACCTTGGAAGTATATTTCCTGCTATCCCAATAAAAAATATGTATAAGGTGTGTATGTTTTGGCAAATGAATATATAATTAGAAAGTTTTTTTTCTTTGAAATAGCTGATTGCTTCCTTTTGAAGCAAGTAATCGCCTAAAAATTTTGATAGATAGAGGACAATAAAAAAAGGAAAAAATAGCTTGAAATTTATAAAACTTAAAATAAGTAAAAAAATGATGAGCGAGGAAAGGAGGAAAATGAGAAGTAAGGATATACTTATGTTCTGATTTTTGTAATTTCTGTTTTTGCTTGCCCACCGAATACGCTGCTGAATAAATGCCCCAAGAGTTTCTGTAGGTCTTGTTTTTACGGCCCCCTTCAACGTTTTAAGAAATTGGATGCTGCCAGGATATTTATCATTTAACTTATGTAAAAGAAACATGTCGTCACCTGACGCTTTGGCTGGAAAATTTGAAAAACCTCCTGTCTCCAGAAATGCTTTTTTGGAGAATGCCATATTAGCCCCGTTGGCTAATAACTGATTTCCATTATAATATCCTGCACCTGTTATAATCATCATGCCAATCATGTCAAGTGCCTGAAATATAGATAGTATATTTTGGTTTTCCATATCAATCAATACAGGACCACCTACAAAGACTATGTTTTTTTTGATGAATAGGGTGGAAATTGATCTGGCCCATTGATCTGGCACCTCACAATCGGCATCAGTCAACAGTATAATTTCACCTTTTGAAATCAAAATTCCCGCTTCTAAAGCTCTTCTTTTAGGGGAAATGAGAGGATCATTTTTGTTTCCATCTTTTAAAGAAATAAGGTGAAATTGTTGAAATTCATACTTAAATGCATTAGCTATTTCAGCAGTTTTATCGCTTGAATGGTCGTCAACAATAATGATTTCAAATTTGTCAATGGGGTAATTAAGTTTCAATATACTACTTAAACACCTGAAGAGATTTTTTTCTTCATTTCGGGCTGTAACGATGATTGACAGAAATGGATTTACAGGTAAATCGCCGTAATCTGAAAAATCAGGAATCGATTTCCAACGATTAATATATCTTTTTATTAGAAACAAATAGGAAAAACCAAAAAGTGCACAAAGGACATAAGCCATAAAGTGCATTAAACTAAATCTTGTGGATTAGCCTTTTTAACCGGAATCTGACTATCTAATTCTTCGAAATCAGCCCATTCATTTTTATCAGAAGAAGGATTTTGCTGTTTTTTTAATTGTTTATTTAAAAAAGCCTGGAATAATAAATATGTTAAAACCAAGGGTAGGAATAAAATAGAGAGACCGGTTTGTAATAATCCTGAAATCCAGTTTTCTTTTATTTTGTTTCCCAATTGTTTTAGGTGCCTCACTAAAACACTGGCATCAAAAATGAGTATTAAAACAAAAATTACTGGGCTTAAATAGTACAATAACGTGAATACTGCCCTTAAAAACAAGAAAATTAAAAATAAAAACAATCCCATTATTAAAAGACCTAATAAAGGAAATTTTCCTGATGTATTAAAACTGCGATAAATCATGCTAAATAAATTTTATAACAATATAATAATCATTTCCTAAATATTGTTTTATTAAAATTAAACATTTAAAAGTCATCATAGCTTATATTTGTAAAAAAATCAAAAATGAACCGTTTTCCTAATCTTTATTTAACCCTTATTTTAAGTTTGTTACATATTGGACTTTCCGGACAATCCACTATTAAGGTTATCTGCAATCTAAATGGAGGTGGGAATTCCTTGTTCCTATATGAATTTAATGGTTTTGGTTTTTCACCTAAACATTCTGTTTCTGCAGAAAAAGCAGGTTCTTTTGTTATGGAAGTTCCTCGCCAATCACCCAGGATGTTTTATATCGGTCAAAATTCAGACCAGGTTATTCCTATTATTCTTGGCCAGGAAGACATGGTTCAAATCACTGGAAATGCCGAGAATATCGGAGCAGCCACTATTTCAAATTCTAAAGAGAATGATGGTTACAATAATTTAAAATTAATTATTGGAAATTTAAATAATGAAATGGGGGAAATTCTTCGTGGTTTAAGTGAAGGTAATCCTGCAAATCAAAATAATTTAGTTAATCAGCTCGCCAGCTTAGATGCTAAAAAGTTATTTATATTAGATTCATTAAAAGAAGTAAATCCATTGCAATACAGGGTGATGGCTTTAAATGCTTACCAAAGTTTTCAGTTGAATAATAAGGATAATCGTTATCCTGATGAACTAAGTTATTTTTTGAATGAATTCTTTGCAAAAGTAGATTTTTCAGACCCAGGTTATGACCATTTAATATGGATGTATGAATCCTTTAGAACCTACGTTAATGTTATGGTTGGTGCTGGAGTTGTCGAAGATCAGGTTGATTTTTTTATTGATAATTTAATAAGGAAAACAAAGGAAGGTTCCCACACTCGCTTACAGTGTCTAGGGGCTACTATCGCTGTTTTACAATCGCAAAAACATCCTCTTCTGGCTAAATATGGTAAACGTTTTGTTGATGAGTTTCAGGACAAGGCACCTGAAGCAGCAATGGAAATATCAGAGATGTTGGAAAGAACCATGCGATTAATGGAAGGAGCAAAAGCACCGGAATTCACCCAGGTTTCTCCAGAGGGAACACCCATTCGTCTGACTGACTTTAAAGGGAAATATGTATTACTTGATTTTTGGGCTTCCTGGTGTGGTCCTTGCAGAAAAGAGAATCCTAATGTTGTAAAATTATATGATCGATATAAATCGCAGGGATTTGAAATTCTTGGTATCAGCCTTGATCAGAACAGGGAGAGATGGTTACAAGCCATTCAGGCCGATAAGTTGACCTGGAAGCATACCAGTGATTTGAAAGGATGGTCAAATGAGGTGGGTAAATTGTATGAAATTTCTGCCATTCCAAAAACTTTTCTTCTCGATCCCAATGGCGTTATCATCGCAAGAGATTTAAGAGGTGCGGCTTTGGAAGGTAAGTTGGCTGAGATTTTTTCTCCAAAAATGAATCAAGGAGGAAAGTAAACTTATGGTTTTCCTTTATAGGTTAGAACAGATCTTTGATCATCACGCAACCATTTTTGTGCAGATGATTGAATTTCTTCGGCAGAAACAGACTGATAAATTTTAGATTCCTCGTTCATAAGTTCAATTTTCCCCAGAGCTTCAAAAAAACCTAGATTCATGGATTTTGACTGAATGCCCATTTCTGATAAAACAAGAGTGCTCTCTGCTTTGTTTTTCCACTTTTGTAATTCTGAGGGCTCGATTAATTGATTTTTCAAGTCATTTATCTCATTCATGATGATTTCTTCTGCTGCATGGAGTGAAATTCCGTTTGCTGGCCTTCCTTCAAAAACAAAAAGTCCTGGGTCAAAATCGCCCGTAACATAACAATCAATCTGGTGGAAATATTTTTTTTCTCTTGTTAACCTGTGTACTAATCGGGAAGAAGGTCCATTGCTAAAAATATCACTTAATAGATCAACAGCATAAAAAGACTTATCTGCTCTTGGAGGACAAGGAAAAGCGATGTAAATGGCATCGACAGGCACCTCCGATTGACTCAGTTTATACCGAGGCTTTTCTTTTGCAGGTTCTGGCAGGTAATGCCTGCTTACATGCTTTTCCGCGGGTATATCATTAAACCATTTTTTTGCCAGTTCTTTCATCTTTTTAATGGAAATGGGGCCTGCTATAACTAAAACGGCATTTCCTGGGTGATAAAATTTCTGATAGAACTTTTTAACATCACTTAAGCTGGCTTTTTCAATATGACTTGGATGAATACCTATGGTTGGCCACTTATAAGGGTGCTTCTCATAATGAAGGGCTGATAATTCATGCCACACGTCACCATAAGGTAAATTAAGGCATGTTTCATAAAATTCCTCCACCACTACTTTCTTTTGTACGTCTAACACTTCCTTTTGAATCATTAATGCTAACATCCTGTCAGATTCCAGCCATAAAGCTGTTTCAATATTTACAGCGGGAAGGGTAGTGAAAAAATGCGTATAGTCGTGATTTGTATAGGCATTGTTTTCTCCACCTGCACGTTGCATTACACCGTCATAATCGGGAATATTTAATGATCCCCCAAACATCAAATGTTCGAAAAGATGAGCGAATCCTGTTTTTTCAGGGTGCTCATCTCTTGATCCTACTTTATAAAGAACACTGATACCTGCAATTGGTGTGTTTTTATCTTCATGCATAAGAACCGTTAGCCCATTTTCAAGGGTCATTTTTTCGTAAGAAATCATTCTTGAAAATGAGTTTTTTCTGAATTTGAAAATCGTTTTGATTGAATTTCATCAAATATTTTTACATAATCTGCATGCTCTGTTCCCATGAACCTGTCCCAAAACCTGAAATACAATCCATAATTTCCTTTAAATTTACTATGGTGTAAGTTATGGTGAACCGATGAATTGATGAATTCAAAAAATATGGATTTGCGGAACCATTTTGGCGCTATTTCATAGCCAAGATGCCCATACACATTGATAACAAAAATGGATAATCCAAAAAATAAAAGGGTTAGTTTATGAATTGGTATCAAGTAAACCAAAGGTAAAATAACAAGTCCTTCTCCTATAGCCTCCAATACATGGAAAGAAAATGAGGTCCATGGCGATGGATTCACAGATAAATGATGGATTTTATGGACTTTTTTGTAAACCCAGGAAAGGTGAAAAAATCGATGTAACCAATAAAACCAAGTGTCGTGAAACAAAATTGCCAGGAAATAACTGACAAAAATCCAATAAATGGGATATTCATTTATCTGATCATAAATGAGAGAACTATTTTTAAGGTCTGACTTTAAAATGAGTGCTATGATGAAGGCAGTGATAAATCCAGAAAGAAGTGAATATTTGATTTCTCTGAAAAACGCAGCATTAGGGGCAATGTTAGCTTGAATTTTAGCTTTAAAAAATTGATTTGGGAAAAAAATATAAAATATTAAAAAAGCGATTCCTGCTATCAAAAAGTATCTCAAGCCATTAATACTTCCTAATAGCAAGCCAGTCTTTACTATGTCGTAAATTAACATTTTCATAACTTAACTTTCATCTTCATTATCTTCACTTAATAAATCGAGAAATTCATCTTGCGATAGAGAACCGGTAGCAAACTGTCTTACTAATTGTTTTAAGTGGGTCATAGCAGCTTCAATGGAGGCGGCACTCATATCCCATTGGTTGATGAGGTTTAGATAATAATGAACAATGGCCTCAATCGCTTCATCTTGAGTCACTTTTCTCCAATCCTTTAAATCAAGACCTAAAAGTAGATTGAGTAACCTTTCTACAACATAACTAATGGCAATAGCTTCTCTTTTTTCACCAAAGGATATTTTTTCAAGCAGCTCGGAGCGTTCTTGTGCCATGGGCAGAAGGGCCTGAAAAAGCAATGAAACCAATAAATAAGGTATTCTTCTTCCACCACTCTTCGAATCTACTGCTTGTAAAATGGCATCCAAAACCTGATGGATATATTCGTCCTCTACCCATTCGGAATGCTCTACAACCCCTTCAAAAATGATTTGAACAAGGTCGAGTATCTGATCTTCACTTAATTTTATGGTATATCGACCATTTTTCCGTTCCATACTGACAGCTGTAGCAAATTGTTGCAAAGCTTCTATGAGTAAATGTCGAAATTGATTTCCGTTAACTTCAAGTAAAATGGTAAGGCGACCTGCACTCTCTTCAAATAAATTTCTTAATATTTCTAGCCCTATTTCAGGATGATCAATAGATAAAAGATGGATAGCTCCAGCAGACTCTTGAGCTATTTCTCTTAATCCTGGTGCTTCTTGAATCAACTCTGGTTGCGTAGCGATGGCTAATAAAACGGCTTCTACTAACTCATCCGTTTGATCTTCTATAATTCCATTGGATAAGTCTAATCCTACGGCATCAGATAAAATAAGTTCTAAAATGGCTAAACCAGTAGAATTTGGATTTTCAGAAACTAAATCCTCAATAGCATAAGCGATTACATCCATCAATTGCTTGGTTTTATGTAAACCAGCCCTTTCACCTGGAGGGAATAACCAGGAAATGACTAAATTAAAGGTATGCTCCAAAACGGTTTTTTCCTCAGGGGATTCTCCATATTGGATGCTGTCCATTAAATGTGGACTTCGCTCGATGGCTTCTAATGCTGATGCTATGACCTGGCTGAGCAGGTCATAACCTAGTCTTTGATCTGCGGGTATCTTTGATAAAGTACGAAAAGGAATAGCTAATACCTCTCTGATTAAGGGTTTTCCTTCAAAAGAACTTGTCAGCCAGTTTGGATTTTTAATAACAGCATCTAACAATAATTCAACAAAAGACAATAGTTGTCCAGGGGTAAGTTGTGGATGCTTCGTAGTTGATGATTCCTTGGCTGAGAGTGCCAGTAGAATTTCTCTTAAACCAGCAATCAATAAATATTCTTCCTTTCCATTTTCAAGAGAGACCTTTAAATTCAGTTGTAAAGCTGATTTTTCTAAAATCATTCTGGTTAATTCAGGAAGTAAATTTATCTGTTCAATCTTAGATTCGTTTAAAGCAGTGGAAACGCCTGAAAATAAATCATCCCAGGTATTTTCATCGGTAATGAGCTGAGGATGCTGGGAATATAAAGCTAATGCAGCCTCAACCATCTGATCTGCCCATTGACGGTCGAATCCAAATTTGAATCCAAATCCGGTTTCAGGTGAAACGACAATCCTTATTAAGGTCAATCCAAGGTCATTCGGATAGGATTGTAAAATTTCTTCCAGAGCAAAAGTAATCAGCGATTGAAAAAGAGAAATATTTTTACCCTCACTCACCTCATTTTGCCTAAAAAATGCTGCTTCGATTACTGAGTAAATCCCACGGTCTAAGGTACTTAGTTCTCCCTCCGTAAAGCGTGTTTTTTCCCAAAGCGTTGGGTTCTCAGAAGCACATTGTAAATATTTTTCAAAAAGAAATAATTCTAATAATTGATTTTTCCTGATAGATTCTGGCAATTTTTCCTTAATATTTTCAAATCCGCTAAGTAATTGATTTATAGGTGTTTTTCCATCAATACCAGCGGTAACAATAAAAGGATTTTGAATAATAAATGTCAGAATTTTAGATGTTTTTTCAAGAAATAATTCTTTGTTTTCAGCCCTTTTAGATGAAGTTTGAAGCATGTAAAATGACCATATAATATTCATTGCATTTCCCAATAAGGGATTATCCCCCGCTAAATATGATATTTGTTGCATGCCTTGCTCTAAAGATAAGCCCATAAATCTTCCAGCGATTAAGTTCATAGGGGGCGTAATTTCCTCTGCATGATACCATTTAAAAAGGGGGCTTACTGAGTGGCGATTTTCAAATGTTTTGCCTGCATCTTCAAAAGCTATATGTAAAAATTGATCAAAAAGGAATAATCTATTTTCTGGTTCCAGTGGCAAATGCTGGTAAATATTAAATATCCTTTCGAAGGTTAAGTTTATATTTTCCTCTTCAAGATGTTGAAAAAAGGAAACTTTCAGTGTTGAAGTGATGGCATCTGTAAAAAAAGTTACAATAATCGAATCATTGGGTAAATCATTTTGTTTTTTAAGGAAAAAGGTAAAAAGTATTTTCATTAATCTTGAATAACTCTCTGTTGCTGTCAGATAAACAGAAAGATTATCATGAGCATACAGACCTGATTCAAGTATTTCATCCAGGAAAAATTTTCTATTTATGACAAGCCCTTCGTCCATGAAAAAATTAAAAAATTCTTTAAGGAAGCGTTTGCTGTTAGGTTTATAAGAGAAAGTAAACTGGCTGAAAACAGACAATAAAGAGCCCGCCAAATGAGGAAAAATAAGTCTTTGCTTGCCGGAAAGGGTAGGGTAGTTAAGGTTCATTTCAAGAAGATTTTTCTCAAAATCTTCGATAGCATCAGATTGAACCGATTTTAATAAAGTAATTAATGCTTTCTGATCTTTGGCTGAAAGGGTTTTACTCCATTCTATTACAAGGTTAGTGTACGAAATCAAAATTCCAGTTTTATTTATACATGTTTTTTAATAATCCATAAACCCAGATATCTCCTCGATCTCCTGACTGTTTATAAATTTCACCTCTGAGCTCACCTTCCCTAAGAAAACCATGTTTTCTGGCTAAATTAGGCAATGTAAAGTTTTCCGTTGAACCCTTTAAGATAATTTTATCGAGGAGTAACTGATTAAAAAAATAGGGAATCATCACTGAAAGGGTATCAGTCATTAGGCCTTCACCCATTCTGTTTTTATCAATAAAGAATCTTAATTCACCCATTTTTTCAGGCATTCTTCGGGAGATATCTAAATACCCAACTAAATACATTTTTTCTTTATCCCAAAGGCCAAAACTAAAAGATTCCTGGTTCAGCCATTGAATGAGTCTGGATCTGACATAATATTCTGCCCCTTCAATGGTTGATAAAACCTCGGTTAGCACTGGAAAATATTCACGGATTAAACTACTGTTTTCTATAACCAGCTCATGGAATATCTTGCCATCTCCTTCCTTAAGCCTCCTTACAAGGACTTTTTCACCCAAAATAGCGGTATCAATTTCATATAAAGCAGGATCTATAAAATTATTTACCAGCATATTTTAATCTTTTAAATAAGCACAAAATAAGAAATTTCCTGCTTCTGTATTCAATAATAATTATAACCTGATAAGTTGGAAAATGGTTATCTCTGTCCTTATAAAAATAATTTTAATTGAAGAATTGATGCGACTTTTGCTCTGAAGTAAATAAACAATGTCGTTTCATGAAATTCCTTTTTTAAGATTACTGATCTGTTTAATAGCAGCGATCTGGATCTCCACTTTTCTGCCTGTAGTCAGCGTCTTTTGGTTTTATTTTTTAGGTTTATTTTTTATTTGTATTTATAAGTTTATACCCGGAAAACTTTTATTATCTGCAGTAGTATTTCATTTAGCTTTTATAAATTTAGTATGTTCCCTTTTATTTTCAAGAATGGAGTATTTGAATCCATTAATCAAAAAATCATATTATGGGAATGATCTGACATTAGTAAAATTCCAGGGTAAAGTGCTAAGCTATAAATCTACCATTAAGGGAGGCTGGAGGTATGTTTTGGAGATTTCTAATACTTTCGACAATAATAATAAAGGCAGTAAATCAAGTGGATTATTATTACTTTATTTAGCTGAATCCAGATTAAAGCCTTTTACCCCCGGAGCTGTTATTCAAGGAGAAATTAAGGCTCTATTACCTATTCCAGGTGCTTTTAATCCGGGTTCGTTTGATCAGCAAAAATATTGGAAGAGGAAGCATATTTTTTATAAAGCTTATGGTTTTAGAGACCATTGGAAGCTAATAAATAAAGCCTCGGGGTCTTTATTTTACAGAAATGAAGTACAGAATTTTATTTCTGGTATTTTCCAAAAAGCAATAAGGGATTCTGTTTCTCTGGGTCTGATAAATGCTTTACTTCTTGGAAATAAATCAGGATTGTCTCCTGAAATTATGACCAATTTCAAACGTACTGGTGCGGTTCATATTTTAGCAGTTTCCGGACTTCATGTTGGTATATTAGTAGGTATTATTCAGTTTTTGCTAGGGTTACTTCCCATTTATAGAAAAGGAAGTCAAATAATAGCTTCCTGTATTTTCATTCTTTTTTTATTGATATTTTCATGGTTAACACATTTTGAACCTGCCATTTTAAGAGCAGTGGGAGGAACAATTCTAATAATTTCTTCAAAAATATTTCAAAAAACGGCAAATGCATGGAATAATTTGTTTGCAATGGCCTGTTTTTTACTTTTATGGGAACCAAACTATTTATTTCATATTGGCTTTCAGTTATCTTTTGTGGCCGTTGCTGGTATCCTGGCATTTTACAAATCATGGGTTAATCGAATTACTTTCAAGAATAAATTGATAACTTATTTTTGGCAAATGACGGTTATGGGTTTTGTTGCCCAATGGGTGACAATCCCTTTATTGCTATATCATTTCCAACAGTTTTCATGGCTTTTTTTAATAAGCGGATGGATAGCCATTCCTCTTTCTACTTTTATTTTAGGTTTTTCTTTATTCTATCTTCTCGTTTCAAATATACCATTTTTAAATTTTTTAACCGGGTGGATACTGGATTTTTCTATTTCTGTGTTTAGATTGGTCATGTCGTGGTTAAGTAGCATTTCCTGGGCTGTTTCAGAAGGGATTTACTTGCCTCCAATTTTCTTGATTTTTCTTGCAATAATTATTTTATCCTTTGCATTCGCTATCGAATACAGGAAACGAAATGGAATTATTTTTTCCTTTTGCTTATTAATCAGCCTTTTTCAATGTTCATATGTTTATATCAATCAAAAGCAAGAGGCCTATTATATCTTATCAGAAAGAGAAAACGCGGTATTTACAGTTCGTAGAAGATTCTCTTTCGAAGTATTTTCATTGAATCCTGTAGATAAAAAACGTCAGGAATTGTTGTTTTTGGGTCAATGGGCTCCACACATTCAATATCACCTTTTACCAGCTCGAATGATTTCTTTTCCATTAAAATCAAAAAACTTAGTAATGTTAAATGGAAAAAACATGAAAGATTTTATACCCTTTGGAACCCATTGGTGGGTAGTAAGCCCTTATTTTGGAAATTGGAGCGAATGGTTCTTGGAATGTCCTCCAGAAACGCTGATTTTAAATGGAAACCTACCTCCCAGGTTTAAAATATATCTCAGTAAAATGGCTGAAAAATGGAATATAGAGATAATTGATATCTATAAATCTGGTGCTTATTTTTTAAAAATTGATGAATGAAAAATAATAAATTTACTTCAGTATTATACTTTCCAATGAATGCAAGAAATGGTTATCTTTCCTTATTTCTTATTACCTGGTCCATCATGCAGGTCGCTTACTTTAAAAATTTTTTTGGAGGAAAGAGAGAAAATGAAGTAAAGTATTCTGTCTATGTTGCCGACGAAAGAAAAACCAAAATAAAGGAAATTCCAGTAAACTTCAGGTTAAATATAAATCAGGCAGACATGAATTCTTTAAAAACGCTGTCAGTCCCTGAATTTTTGGCTGAACGATGGTTGAAATATTTAGAAAAAGGAGGAAAGTTTAGAAGAATAGATGATGTCAAAAAACTTTATGGAATGTCATTGACGCTCTATCATCGCATTTCAGGTCATTTATATGTAAATACTACTGTTAAGAAAGACAAATACTTCGTAAAAGGTGAGCAATACATACGACGTTGTAAGTTAGTGGACATAAATGAGGCAGATTCTGCTGAATGGGAATCATTATATGGAATTGGCCCTTATCTTGCACAGAGAATTGTTACTTTCAGACAGTCATTATGCGGTTTCATGTCAATTTCTCAGGTGAAGGAAACCTATGGATTGAGAGATTCTGTTTTCCAAACCTTGTTACCTTGCCTGACCCTTAAGAAAACAGGAAAGCCTTGCATATCGGTAAATTATTCTACTCAAGAAGCAATGAGTAAGCACCCATATATCAGGTACAAATTGGCGAAAGCCATTTTTCTTTACAGAGAAAACAATGGTAAGTTTGAAGATTTAGAACATTTAAAAAACCTGCCGGGCATAAATGATTCCATTTATAATAAAATGGAACCATATTTAACAGTTGACCCAATTGAATAAAAATGTCTAAATTTTAACTGTTGAAGGAATTTTAGCGGGGCTCCAACCATATCGTCTTGCACCTTCTTTAACTCCTTTTTCAGCACAAATGGAAGCCAGGTAAAATTCGCCTTCCACTTGATTAATACTCTGGGTAAGATTTTCTCTGTGAAGGGCTTCGTATTGATGATAAGTAACAGGCTTTCTTTTATTAAGTTGTTGAAACAATTGAAATCTATTTGTTATTTCTCGCCATGAAGATTGAATGGTTGCTGTAAAGACTTTTGATTTAGAACCACTTCCATAAGCAAAGAATCCAATTCTTGCATCGGTTAATTCAGTATCATTTTCTAAATCAACGGCAAGGGTACTCATTAGAGACAAGAAAATAGAGGCAGTATAAAGATTTCCCATTAGAGAAGAGGCACGTTCTCCTTTTTCAATTTTCTCCATGACAAATCTTTTGTAACGCTCTGTTTTTGTTACCGCTGTTAAAAATTTAGCAAGTGCATCCTGGTAAGAAGCTTCGTCGTCAAATTGATGAATCTGAGGTTCAGTTTGTCCCATTTCCTGAATTAAAATATCATCATCACCTCTTTTCTTGGCTTCGGCATAGAAAATTTCCGAAAACATTCTTCTTGCTTGGTATGCATAAGGCAGGTGGAATATTAATCGTCGCCAATTATCAGTAGCTGCTTCACTTGCAGATAAATTATTCTGGCCAATATAATGCTGAAGGGCTTCTTTTATTCTTTCCTGATAGCAATTGTTGGAATAAGGTCCGTCAAAAACAGGGGTAGCTTTGTGAATGTGAACATTCGTTTCGTTACTATCCCAAAAACCAGACTGATCTAATTTTTGAAAAATAGCATTTTCGAGATTTTTAAAATTCAAATTTTCCCCTATACCTTTTTCTTGTATTTCCTTTAATATATGATTTTTCTGAACTGTTCTGACGGGTTTAAAAAAATCATGCACAGGTCGTGTTGCCACTCCCCAATTTTCATCAAATGCCAATAATCTGGGATTTTCTTTGATTAACAAAGCTACTGCCCCTGCTCCCTGTGTGTATTCACCAGTGGAAGCGAGTTCATATTTGGCTATATCTGAGCCAACAACAATCGCTATTCTTTCGTCACCGGATCGAACCCAGTCTAATGAATTTTGAAGAGCATCAACAGCACCTATACAGGCAAAAGTTAAATCAACTACGTCACAGTTTAAGAAACAATCATTTCCATATTTCGCTGAAAAAAAATGATTCAGCATATCTAAAGCATAAGAGGCAGTGGGTTTAGATCCATCTAAAGCACTTTCAGTTCCCAGATAAATTCTTCCAATAAGGCCTGGATGGATATTATTCTGATCAATTAATTTCCTGACTGCGTTTGCCGCCATAGTTGCTGCATCCTCATGTACGTCAGCTAAACTCATGGCGGTAAGGCCTAAACCTTTGTTTAATTTGGCATATTCAATATTTCTGGCTATTGAAAGATCTTCAATTTGCAGATAAATTTGAGGCAGATGTGCTGCCATATCATCGATGCCTACAGATGAAATACTACGTGTGTACATGCGGATTAGAATTTTAAGGAAAAGTAGTACATTTGAATTAAAACCTATAACAAAATGTTTTTTTACATGTTGGTATAAGATATTAAATAAATACCATTAATTACAATATTAAAAACATTTATTTATTACTTAAACCTATCATTATAAATGTTTTATAATGATAGGTTTTACAATCTGTAATTTTTATTTTTCTGCTGTTTTAGGTTTAACCGTTGGGTATTTAATTCCTAATTGTTCCAGATAGGAGTCGTATTTAGTCTCGTCATAATAGAATTTCTTGAGTTTCTCTCTGAATTCGTTTTGAATTTCAGTATTTAAATGAATGGCAGGTTTATCACTTTCACTAACCATAGGGATATATTTTTGTTTCATTCCCTGTTCGTTTTTAAAGTATTCCCAGGCTTTATCTATCGTTTTGGTATCAAGGAAAAGATCAAGCAATGTCATAGCCTGGACTTTAGCACCTGCCACCACTCCTTTATGAGCTATAGGTGTTGCCATTGAAACAGCGTTGGCCCAGTGATGTCCTGGCAAACCGGGTATATTGGAAGGATAAACGAGGGTAACAGTGGGTAATTTCCATGAAATATCTCCTATGTCGTCAGAACCACCACTCACAAATGACAAAGAAGGAGCTTCCAGCGTATCAAGTTTTGTAGGTAACCCTTTTACATCATCAGGAGCTTTTACCTCTTGCTGAATCCCGGCAGCTAGGGCATTATCCTCAGCAGACCAGGCTGGCAAACCTACTTTTAAAATATTTTGATACATGGTTTCCGCTATCACTTTATTAAAATGTCTTGGCCAGGCAGATCCTAATATTTTTTTGGTAACAGTGGTATTACTCATTAGGGCAGCGCCTTCTGCTATTTTATTGGCTCTCTCATATAGTTCCATGATTTTAGGATAAGTAACATGTCTTAAATAAAACCAGATGGATGCTTTAGAAGGTACCACGTTGGGTTGGTCTCCTCCATTTTGTATTACATGATGGCTTCTCTGCAAGGGATCAAGATGTTCTCTGTTATATTGCCAGCCGATACTCATCAGTTCAACAGCGTCTAGGGCGCTTCTTCCCCTCCAGGGTGCTCCGGCGGCATGGGCAGCTTCCCCTTCAAACTCGTATAAAACAGAGATTAGTCCTGTTCCTCTTGCCTGACCATGGCTTACATTTAAATTACTTCCCACATGAGTGAATAAACATAAATCAACTTCGTCAAAATAACCATCTCGGGTATAGTAAGCTTTTGTTCCTACTAATTCCTCTGCGACACCTGGCCATAAAACAAGCGTTCCTGAAATTTTTTCACGCTCCATGATTTTTTTGGTTTCAATGGCAGCCAGAATATTTAAGGGCATTCCTGAATTATGACCTTCGCCATGACCAGGTGCTCCTTCCACAATTGGGTCATGAAAAGCAACGCCAGGTTTTTGAGATGCTTTAGGAATACAGTCAAGATCAGATCCCATTGAAATAACCGGTTTTCCGCTTCCCCAGGTTGCCCACCAGGCAGTTGGCACTCCTGAAATACCGTATTTTACGGTAAAGCCATTGTCTTCCAAAATCTTAGTAAGGTATTTTGAAGTTTCTAATTCCTGAAAACCCAGTTCAGAAAAGCTAAATACTTTGTCAACCATTACCTGGGCTAGTTTGGATTGTTTTTCAACATTTGCTTGTACCTCCGCTTTCAAAGTTGCTTTTCTTTTTTCAAAAGCTTTTTCCGTCGCAGTTTGACCAATTAAGAAAAGGGGCAAAAAGGAAAATATGGAAATAAATAAGTTGGACTTGCTTATCATAATTTATTGATTAACAGATATTGAAATTATCCCTTCTCTTTTAAAAGGGGAATTTGTCTTTTTTGTGCTTCTGCATTGAGGGATTCAACCCCATTTTTAATTAGGGGTTTGAGTTGGTTTAAATAATCATCCAGTTCTTTTGCCAGCAATTCATAAACAGCGATTGCCTGATCTGTGGGAGGAAAATCCCCCAATTGCTGATCTGCCAATAAAAAGGCTAACCTGTTATTTACCTTTATCCCGTAATTTATGGCATCCTGTCTGGCAATATTCTTCGTTTGATGAATCTGATTTTCAATTCTGGTCATTTCTTTTTCTAAATCCTCCGCTTGCTGATACAAATCTTTATACAGACTTTGATTGGCAAATTTTTCTTTAATATAATTCAAATCTTTTTTAATTACTCTGATATCTATGATGGCTTGATTTGCTTCGCTTACTTTATCGCGAACCTTTAGCAGGTAACTTAGTTGTTTTTCATAATCCTCGGGGGTGTTTTTTAACCTGGGGTCAGGTAAAATGACAAATGATATGCTGGAACTATTTTCTCCGACAGTTAATGTAGCTTTATAATTTCCTGGAATTGCTTTGGGGCCTTTATTGGGGGAAGAATAAAATACCATTCCTGGAAACTCGGTAAAGCCAGGGTGTCGGAGGTCCCACACGAAACGATTTCCCCCAGGTTTTACAGGTAACCTAAGTTTTGAATCTTTACTTTTATTGCTCCATTTTTGGATACTTTTTCCATTTTCCTCAAAAATCTCAAAAGTTATATCTTTAGACAATAAAGAATTGTTTGAAATATTAAAATGGAATATAGTACCATTGGGATGATTTTCTCCCTCTTTTAAACTTATTGGAGCATTATTCTCTTGTGCTAAACGGTAAGTTGGTTTTGATTGAAATAAATGAAAATCTTTGGCAGTTATCTTGCTGTTAATTTCTTGCAATGGACTCAAATCGTCAATCATCCAGAAACTTCTTCCATGGGTTGCTGCTATGAGAGAATTATCCCTTATATGCAAATCGTGTATTGATACGATGGGTAGATTAAGTTTGAAAGGTTGCCAGTAGTTTCCATCATCAAATGAAATATACATTCCCCATTCCGTTCCAGCATATAAAAGTCCTTTTCTAACTGGATCTGCCCTTATGGCTCTGGTATAATGGGTATTTTCGATTCCTTTGGTTATGGTAGTCCATGTTTTACCGTAATCAGTTGTTTTATAAAGGTAGGGCGTATAATCACCAAATTTGTAATGTGTTGCTGCAACGTAGGCACTTCCGGGCTGGTGTGGATTCACCTCGATACAATTGAACATATTCCATTTTGGAGATCCTGGTGGAGTAACATTTTGCCATGATTTTCCACCATCCATAGTCAAATGTAATAGGCCGTCATCACTACCTGTCCAAATAACTCCTTCTTCTGATGGTGATTCCGCGATCACAAAAATATTGGCATAATACTCAACACCCGTATTATCCTGAGTAATAATCCCCCCTGAGGACTTTAATGTTTCTGGATCATTTCTGGTTAAATCAGGGCTAATCACTTCCCAGCTTTGTCCCTCGTTAGTGGTTACATGTAAATAATTAGAACCGGCATATAATTTTTTAGGATTATGAGGACTAAATATTAGTGGGAAATTCCAGTTAAATCGATATTTCATGACTTCAACTCCTGATCCTGCCGGATTAAACGGCCATACGTTAGTACTTCTTTCTTGTCCTGTTTTATGGTCGAAACGACTCATATAGCCTTTATAGGTTCCGGCATATACAATATCTGGATTAGTAGGGTCGGGGGCTAAGTGCGCACTTTCTCCACCAGCAGATATATCCCAGTCTTTTTCAGTCAGCGTTGCTCCAGTCGAACGGTGAGAAATTCTTATAGTGGAATTATCTTGCTGAGCTCCCAGAATCTTAAAGGGAAATGACTGGTCTGTGGTTACTCTGTAAAACTGTGCGGTGGGTTGATTGTGATAGGTTGTCCAGTTTACCCCACCGTCTGTTGAAATCTGGGCACCCCCATCATTAGCCACAATCATCCTTTGATTGTTTGAGGGATCAATCCATAAATCATGGTGATCGCTGTGAGGAGTATCCATTTCTTTAAATGTTTTTCCGCCATCGGTTGATTTGAGGAAAGGTACATTTAGTGCATAAATAACATCAGGGTTTTCAGTATCGGCTGTTATTCTGGAATAATACCAGGCTCTTTGCCTTAATTCTCGGTCTTCACTGGTTTTAATCCAGCTTGCACCGCCGTTATCAGATCTGAATAATCCACCATCGGCAGCCTCAATACAAGCCCATATTCTATCAGTATTTACTGGAGAAATAGCGAGCCCTGCAATTCCCCAGACACCTGAGGGTAAGCCAGGATTTTCGGATATATTACTCCAGGTATCTCCACCATCGGTGCTTTTATAAAGATGCGAACCATTTCCTCCTGAGTCCATTCTGAATCCATTTCGCTTCATTTCCCATGTACTGGCATAGAGTATTCTGGCATTTCCGGGATCCATGATGATATCGCCACATCCTGCGCGATCATTTTCATACCATATTTTTTCCCAGTTTTTACCGCCGTCTTTACTTCGATAGATACCCCTTTCGGAAGAAGATTTCCACAAATTTCCCAATACGCCTACATAAACTAAATCGGGATTGGTTGGATGTATTCTTATACGGCTTATATGTTGTGATTGTGGAAGTCCTATAAAATTCCAAGTTTTTCCTGCATCCGTCGAACGCCACATACCTCTGCCAGGTGACACATTTCCTCTCAGGGTTTGTTCCCCTTCTCCTACATATATCACATTGGGGTCACTTTCTGAAACGGCGACAGCCCCAATAGAACCACCAAAATAACCATCGGAAATACAACTCCAGGTTCCTCCTCCATCAGTTGTGCGCCAAACACCTCCGCCTACCGTACCCATGTAATAAAGATTTGGCTTTCCAGGTACGCCTGTTGCTGTGCAGGATCTTCCTCCTCTGAAAGGTCCTAATTGTCTCCATTTTACCGCATTAAAGGAGGATTCCTCAATGCCGGGCATTACAGTTAATTCTCCGGAAGAGATTTTAATTTTTTGTGCATTGATTGAGTAAAATGAAAAAAGCCAGATGGTGGGGAGAAATATTCTTAAAATCATTTTGGTATCCTTTTTATACATAAATACTAAAATTACTTTTTATTTTTTCTATTTTCATAAGGATTTTTATATTTTAAATGATATAAATAAAAAAAATGAAAAATAAATCACTTCCTTTTCCCTTTTTCCTCTTTTTCCTTCTTTTATTTCATTCCTGCGAAAAACAGCCAGATTTTGATGTAATAATTAGAAATGCAGTACTTTATGATGGGTCTGGAAATAAACCTTTTTATGGTGATTTAGCCATCAACCAAGATACAATTGCTTTTTTAGGAAATCTGAAAAACAAAAAAGGAAGAGAGGAATTTGATGCAGATGGACTTGCATTGAGCCCAGGATTTGTAAATATGCTTTCTTGGGCTACGGTGTCCTTACTGGCAGATGGAAGAGCACTCAGTGACCTGAAGCAGGGAGTCACCTTAGAAGTGATGGGTGAGGGGAACTCAATGGGACCCATGAATGAATCAATGGCAAAGGAAGAAAAGGATGGACAAGGGGACATTAAATATGAAGTTTACTGGCGTAGCTTGGGAGAGTATTTATCAGGTCTTGAAAAAAGAGGGGTGTCTCCAAACGTTGCTTCATTTGTTGGAGCTACTACGCTTAGAATTCATGAATTGGGATATGAGAATAGAAAACCTACTGCTGAGGAGTTAGAAAAAATGAAAGGTTTAGTGAGACAAGCTATGAATGAAGGCGCAATGGGTCTTTCTTCCGCCCTCATATATGCTCCAGCATTTTATGCGGATCCGGAAGAAATTTCTGCCCTTTGCGAGGCTATGTCTCCATATAATGGTTTGTACATAACCCATATGAAAAGCGAAGGAAATAGATTGGAAGAGTCTGTTCAAGGGGTCATTGATCTTGCAAAATCGGCAAATATTAAAGCTGAAATCTATCATCTTAAAGCCGCAGGGATTGAAAACTGGGGCAAGATGGACCCAGTTATAGAGATGATTCAAAAAGCCAGAAATCAAGGCGTGGATATCGCGGCCAATATGTACACTTATATTGCTGGGGCAACAGGATTGGATGCTGCTATGCCACCCTGGGTACAGGAAGGTGGCTATGGTGAATGGGCCAAAAGATTGAAAGATCCCCTCATCCGAAGGAAAGTTTCTTCGCAAATGAAAGAAAATGCAAAGGATTGGGAAAATTTATATGCCTCGGCTGGTTCAGCAGATAAACTGTTATTGGTTGATTTCAGAAGAGATTCCCTCAGGAAATTTATCGGTAAAACACTGGCAGAGGTTGCTTCCTTAAGAGGTAAATCGCCGGAAGAGACCGCTATGGATTTGGTTATTCAGGATAGCTCCAGAGTGGGTACGGTTTACTTTTTGATGGATGAACAGAATGTTAAAAAACAAATAAAAATTCCCTGGGTAAGTTTCGGATCTGATGCGGGTGCTCCAGCAGCAGAGGGTGTTTTTCTCAAATCAAGTACACACCCCCGTGCTTATGGAAATTTTGCAAGACTCCTGGGAAAATATGTTCGCGAAGAAAAAGTAATTTCTCTGGAAGAAGCGATTCGAAAATTGTCTGCATTGCCTTGCGAGCGACTGGGAATTAAGCAAAGGGGCTTACTTAAAAAAGGATATTATGCTGACCTTGTCCTTTTTGATCCCGACAAAATAGCGGATAAAGCTGATTTTCAAAATCCACACCAATATGCGATTGGAGTCAAAAACGTATGGGTAAACGGTCAACTGGCATTAAAAAAAGGGGAACCTACTCCAAATAGACCGGGTCGTTTTATCAAAGGCCCAGGCTATCAAAAAGGATTATAAATTTTCACGTTAAAAGAATATAATTCCAGGGGACTACAAAGAAGTACTTTCCGGGAGGATTCTTAAAGGCTGAATTTTATGCCTGCTCTTAACCATTTTCCCGGCATGGGTACAGTGCCAATTTCTCTGTATTCTGTATCAAAAAAGTTAGTAATCTGTATAAAAGTATTTAAGGATTTCCCCCAATTCCTATTGGCTTGAATGTCGGTTAAAAAAGTAGGTGTTTCATTGTTTATCCTTTGGAAATATCTAAAAGCCACGGTAGCCTGTATTTTTCCCGGTAACTGAAGAGCACATAAGGCACTGCTTTGGTATTTTAAATTTTCAAATATATATCTGGATTGGTAACCTGGAATTAACTCCATATCTGCTTGCAACCAAGCATAGTTTAACTGAAAACTTTTTAATATTCCTGATTTGAATTGATATTTAAAGGTAAGTTCCGCGCCTTTTGTAATTACATTTAAATAATTTTGCGGTCTCCATTTTTCATTAGCAGATATCCTGACCCATTCGATAATCCGGGATGCATCACGTTGAAAAATGGAGGCTGAAAAGTTCCAGTTTTCTCTGATATAGCGCCCCCCTAATTCATAGGTCCATGCTGATTCAGGTAAAAGTTCAGCATTGCCAATATTGGAAGGTCCTGCATAATATAAATCGGTATATGTTGGGACCCTGAAGGATCTTGCGAGGTTGGCGAAAAGGGACAACTGCCTGTTTTGGCTGTAACTTATATCAATGCCAGGGTAAAACTTTAATCCATAATCATTCATGAAATGATTAAAAATGCCAGGGTTTATTTGAAATTTACCTAAAGAAATCCTTTCCTCTAAATATAAACCTACATGGTCACGGAAATGATTACCAAGATTATTACTTTCTATTTGTTCCCGTCTGACCTCAAATCCAATGGCACCCATTCCTAAAGCATTTAATATCTGTGCATTACCTTCCAATCCGCTAACATTAGTGGTATGTTCATTTTTATAGAAGGATGGATTCTGGCGAAGGTACAAATACATATCATGGTGATTTCTATGATAAGCATTAAAATTAATTTTTCCCCAGGATTTATCCATTTTATAAGAAACAGAAGCCATCATAGTCTGGGTTTCTTCATATTGGTCTTTTGCATTTTCATTGGCATAAAATCCATTTGCGCCAAAAGCCTTATTATTAAAACCAGCAAGTATTCTCAAACTGCCGTTTTTGGTATTTAACTGCGATTGATAAAGAATATTCTGCTGCTTATAATCAGTATTATAACGATAACCATTTCCCTGACTCATTCCACCAGACAAAGTTTGTTTCCATTTTGAAAAAGGTAAACTCAGGGTAATATCCGCTCTTTTTAATCCGTATTCACCTAAGGATAATGTACCTGAAAGCTGTTTGTTTTCAGGTACACGGGTTATGATATTGACGGCACCTGAGAAGGCATTTGGACCATAAATTCTGGTTCCCGGACCTTTCAAAACCTCGATACGTTCAATTTGTTCTGGCTGAAGTACCAGATTTAACAGATGATGTCCCGTTTGTGGATCACTCAATTTAATGCCATTTATCAACACTAAACTTTGGTCAAAGGACCCGCCTCTGATTGATAAATCAGCTTGTACTCCTTGCGGGCCGCGCTGCCTTACATCAAGACCTGGAAGATAAGTGAGTATTTCAGCAATCTGATTTGCTGGCAACTGGCTAATATCCTCTTTAGTAAGAAGTTGTATAGACCTTGCAGACATGGAAAACGGGGTAGCGAGCCTGTCTGCCATAATCACTACTTGATTTAAAGAAATCAAAGTATCTGTTTGACCTTTAATAAATGAGGGTGTAAACGCTAATATAATCAATAATTTAGTTAATTTCATTGTTCTTATTTTAGTGTTAAAAGTAGCAAACAAAAGCATTGATTTCTTAAAAATGAAAAAATGAATGTAAGCTTTAGGTCAAATTTTCCATCCTTGCAAGGAAAAATGCAAAATGGGTCACCTTATATATTTATGGACGGACCAGCAGGTACTCAGGTTCCTGCTCAGGTGATTCAGGCTATTTCATCATATTATCTTCATAAAAATGCAAATGCTCACGGAAGATTTATTACTTCCGCTTTAACAGACAAAGTGGTTGATGATACCCGCCAGGCTATGGCTGCTTTCTTAGGGGCTAAAAATGAGCGTGAAATTTCCTTAGGTCCTAATATGACAAGTATGGCATTTTCACTCTCAAGGGCATTCTCGCGTTTATTTCAACCTGGGGATGAAGTGATTATAACCCAGCTGGATCATGAGGGTAATAGAGGTCCTTGGCTCGCACTTCGAGAAAAAGGCATAATCGTACGTGAAGTAAAACTTTTACCAGAGGGAAGACTCGATGAAGATGATTTTGAGTCAAAGATTAATGAACGGACCCGGCTAGTAGCTATGGGTTTCTCTTCAAATATCTTAGGGACGGTCAATGATATTCAGAAAATTCGCAAATTAAGTCATCAATACGGAGCCTGGCTACTGATCGATGCAGTACATGGTGCACCCCATTTTAGCTTGGATGTTAAGGCAATAGATTGCGATTTTTTGCTCTGCTCTGCGTATAAGTTTTATGGTCCTCACGTTGGTATTTTATATGCCAGAGAAGGCTTACTTGATCAATTACAACCCGACAGGTTGCGAACAGCAGGGCAAGCAGCACCTGATTCAATGGAAACCGGTACTCCTAATTTTGCTGCTTTTGCAGGGGTTACAGCCGCAATCAATTTTTTAGCATCTCAAGGTTCAGGTGAGACTATAAGAGAAAAACTGATTTGGACAATGGAAAATATTCACCAACATGAAAGAACATTGTTCATCAGACTTTATCGGGGACTTGAAGCTTTAGATTGTATTCATTTATGGGGATTGCCTCCAGATATCCCAACCAGAGCCCCAACCCTTTCTTTTAGTGTTTCAAATCAAAGTCCGGAAGTTTTCTGTTCCTTTCTGGGTGAAAATGGTGTTTTTGCCTGGAATGGACATTTTTATGCACTCAGAGCCATAGAAATTTTAGGTTTAAGGGCTAAAGATGGCGTCATTAGGATGGGGGTTTCAGCTTACACAACGGCTGAAGAAATTGATAATGTATTGGAAATAGTAAAAAAAGGGCTTTTATAACAAAATATTTGAAAAAAAGGAAACTTTTAGGGGTAATTTTTCGTATATAATAATTAATAAACGAATCAACCCATGAGACAACTTAAAATTACAAATAAAATTACTAACAGGGAAAGCCTTTCTCTTGAAAAATATCTGCAGGATATTTCAAGAATTCCTATGCTTGCAGGGGATGATGAAATTAAACTGGCACAACGTATCCGAGAAGGAGATGAGGAGGCTTTGAACCAATTGATTCGCTCGAATCTTCGCTTCGTCGTTTCTGTTTCAAAGCAATATCAAAATCAAGGTCTTTCCCTTAGTGATTTAATTAATGAGGGAAATGTAGGGCTCATGAAAGCTGCAAAGCGATTTGATGAAACCAAAGGATTTAAATTTATTTCTTATGCCGTTTGGTGGATAAGGCAATCAATCCTCCAAGCCATTGTGGATCATTCCAGAATTGTAAGACTTCCTTTAAATAAAGTAGGTACCTATAATAAAATCAATGAGGCGGTATTAAATTTTATTCAGAAATTTGAAAGAGAACCGAGCACAGATGAGCTGGCGGCTATTTTAGATATTTCTCCAAAAGATGTCTTAAATATGCAACGCAGCAATGCCCGACATATTTCAATGGATGCTCCTATTGGGCAGGAAGACAGCGAATTAACGATGTTGGAAACCCTGCCTAACTCTTCGGAAAATGAACCTGATAAAAATCTAATGGCTCAGTCTATGAAAGAAGATTTAAAAGAAGGGCTTAGTATTTTGTCGGAAAAAGAGGTGGAAGTCTTGTCAGCTTATTACGGACTCGAAGGTCAAAAACCCCTAACATTAGAGGAAATTGGAGAATATTTACAATTAACCAGAGAGCGGGTTCGCCAAATTAAAGAACGGGCTATTAGAAGATTAAGAAAATCTTATAATAGGAATGCCCTAAAGTCTTACCTTTAAAAAATGGTCATTAATTAGTATCTTCGTCCCTAAATTTTATAAATATGGGTTTATTAGCTCTATCTGCATTAATTCTGATGGGTTCAGGTTTCATTCTCATGAGGAGCAATTTGAGTGCATTAAAACCTGGAGGTAATAAGATGGAAGTGGTTTTTACCCAATTGGAACAAGCGATTCCTTACAAACAGGTTGATTTAGCTCCTTTAGGGGAGATAAATATAGAATTACTTTCCGCAAATGACTTGAAAGGGGTAGCAAAATCTAAAGTATCAGGTATTGAAACGGGTGTTATTGCGACTTTGTTCAACGAGGCGGGTATAGCTTATGCGCTTAAAAAATATGGCTCTGCCGATGTTAAAGCAATGATTGTTGCAAAAGATAAAAATCATGTTTATCGATTTTTATTTAAATCAGATGAAATAGAAATTGTCATTGATAACCAAGCTTTGGGTGTTTATTTTAAAAAAGAAAAGGAATTAAAAGGCATAAGGACGGGAGTAATATTGGCCAGTTTAATGGATCATCCCTCACAAGGTTTAAGCCTTTTCATACAGGGTAAGGAAATGGTTTTATATCCAAAAGATATATTTAAAGATGCTAAACAGATGTCTAAAAGAGCATTTGTAGTCTTAAATCAGACTATTTCTGCAGAAGAACAAGCAACCATTCTGGCAGTGACCATGATGTTATTTTGGATTGAAAAGTGGAAAATGTAATTCCTGTTTAAGATGGATTTAATAAGAAAAATTACCCTCATTATTTATAGGTTTAGAGAACGTGGTTTAGAAATTTTTCTTTTGGATGGAGAAGATACCACCGAGTTATCTCTTCCAGAGCAACAGGAATTGTTGTCCTTACCAGAGAAATTTACTGACCAGGCAACACTTATTTCAAAAGGAGAGGACAAGGAAACCTGGGCTTTGGAACTGGAAGAAGAAGATATACCTTCTTTGAAATGGCTTCTTTATGAAGATGCAAAAAATATTTCAGAGAAAATAATATCAGGAGAAAGCGGCACTTATATTAAAGTAAAAGATGCATTAAAAAAAGTTATGCCTCAACAGTACAAATGGATAAAAGAATTGAAGGATGTTTTATTGGACAGAAATTCGGTCAGAGATATCTGAATAGATAAAAATAATTTTATTAAATTCTTTTTTTTGCGAGAAGCAAACATATTTCCAGTTGTTCGGACTTACTTAAATTGCTGTTATTTAAAACAATAGCATCATTGGCACGCATTAAAGGACTATCGGTTCTGGTAGAATCAATATAATCTCTTAAAAAGAGATTTTTTCTAATTTCAGGTATGGAGATTATGGTATTTTTTGATGCTAAATCTAAATAACGACGTTGAACCCTGACTTCAATATCAGCGGTGAGGAAAATTTTTAATACTGCAGATGGAAAAACAACCGTTCCAATATCTCTTCCATCCATTATGATATTTTGATCGAGGGCCATTTTTCTTTGCTGGGCTACCATTGCAGTCCTAACTTCTGAAATTGACGCAACCTGGCTAACCTTATCAGCAATTTGCATATCTCTTATTTCTTTGCTTATATCTATGCCATTCAAGAAGGTAGCATTTCCATTGGTGGTACCTTTTAATGAAATATTTATCTGAGACAAAGCATGTAAAACGGCTTGTTGGTCATGCATGGGAACCTGCTTCTTTAAAAAGAAGTAGGTAACAGCTCTATACATAGCACCAGAGTCCACAAACAAGAAATTTAAAGATTCTGCCATTGCTTTAGCTAAAGTAGATTTACCACAGGAAGAATATCCGTCTATAGCAATGCTTGTACCCATCAGAAAAATTGGATAATAATATAAAAGAGGCTTATTCTTTATAGAATAGCCTCTTTTATATTATAGTAATTACATGGTTTTAATATTCGTCTTCATTGAAAAGAAAGTCATCCTTCCTGGGATAATCAGGCCAGATATCCTCGATTCCTTCGTAAATTTCACCCTCATCTTCCATTTGCTGCAAGTTTTCAATCACTTCTATGGGTGCACCAGAACGAATAGCGTAATCAATTAATTCATCGCGTGTTGCAGGCCATGGGGCTTCCTCCAGGTGATAAGCGAGTTCTAATGTCCAATACATAATTTTGGGGTTTAATTCGAATGGCTAAATAAATATAACTTAAAAGTAAAGAATATGTTCGTTTCTTATTATTTTATGAACATGGCATCTCCATAACTAAATAAACGATAACCTTCTTTAAGCGCTTCTTCGTATGCATGCATCACCAGTTCATGTCCTCCAAAAGCAGCTACCATGATGAGCAAACTTGATTTTGGAAGGTGAAAATTTGAGATTAAACAATCTGTTATATTGAAATCGAAAGGAGGGAAGATAAATTTATTAGTCCATCCCGATTCCACTGTTTTAAGATAACCTTCTGCTGAAACGGCAGATTCAACGGCTCTTAATGAGGTGGTACCGATAGCACATACCTTATTCTTTACGATTTTTTCTTTATTCTTTGCAGTGTTTACCAATGCCACAGTTTCTTGGGGTACTCTGTAAAATTCGGCATCCATCTTATGCTTAGATAAATCTTCTACATCAATGGTTCTGAAGGTACCTAAACCAAGATGAAGAGTGATTGGAGCAAACTCAACCCCTTTGATTTCCATCCTTTTCATGAGTTCTTTACTGAAGTGCAGACCAGCTGTAGGCGCCGCAACAGCGCCTATATCTTTTGCAAAGATGGTCTGATACCACTCCCTGTCGCCTGCTTCGCAAGGTCGATTAATGTATTTTGGAAGTGGAGTATTCCCCAAGAAATTAAGTCCTTCCTGAAATTCATCATCAGTTCCATCAAATAGAAAACGGATCGTTCTTCCTCTTGACGTTGTATTATCTACCACTTCGGCAATTAAAATATCATTGTCGTCATCGTCACTAAAATACAATTTATTACCTACACGTATTTTACGTGCGGGGTCAACCAATACATCCCAAAGTCTGGTATCATGATTCAATTCCCGAAGCAAGAAAACTTCAATTTTTGCTCCAGTTTTTTCCTTTCTTCCATATAGACGGGCAGGAAAAACTTTCGTGTTGTTATAAAGCATGATATCTCCCTCATCAAAGTATTCAATTAAATCTTTGAATACTTTGTGCTCTATGGTACCTGTCTTTCTATCAATAACCATTAACCTAGCCTCATCTCTGTTTGGTGCAGGATAGGAAGCAACTTGTTTTTCGGTGTAATCAAAACTAAAATGGGAAAGTCTGGTTTTCATGAAACGGTTTTTGACTTTTGGTGCGCAAAATTAACATTTTAAATTAATTCATTATAACGTCCCTTAAAAAAAAATAGTTTGAAGAAAAATAAAAAAAAATTATAGACGATTGAATTTTTATAGATGAATTTAAGTCTTTCATCTAAACAAGTTCATTTGTTTTAAATACCAGCTTATTTTTGAAGTTTATTAATGGATAGCGAAAAATAAAGTTCATGCAAACGATTATAAAAGTAATTTTTGAGAGTGTCACTCAGGCTTTCCAACAACTTACTGGCAATAAATTGAGAAGTTTTCTTTCCCTTTTGGGAATAACCATTGGTATTTTTTGCATTATTGGCGTTTTTTCTGCAGTTGATTCCCTTGAAAATAATATCCGCAAAAGTATTGCCAAATTAGGGGAAGAAGTTATTTATATTCAAAAATTTTCCTGGGCAGAAGATCCTGGTGAAAATTATTATAAATGGATGAGAAGGCCAAATATTAATTATGCAGACTATGAAGGGGTTAAAAAAAGAATGAAAAATGCAGATGTTGTGGGCTACTGGATGGGATTGGGAGCTAAAGTAGTCAAGTATAGGAATAACTCCATAGAAGGTGCTTATACGATGGCCTTTTCAGAGGAGTGTGGAGCTCTTTTTAATCTAAACTATGCCTCTGGTAGGTTTTTTTCTCCTTCTGAATATAATTTCGGTGCTAATAAAGTTATTTTAGGCCATAAATCGGCAGAGGAATTATTTGGACCTATTGATCCTATTGGAAAAATAATTCGGTTAAGTGGAAGAAATCTGGAAGTGGTTGGGGTACTCGAAAAGTCAGGGGAAAGTATTATCAATGTGATGAATTTTGACGATGTTGTAATCATTTCATACCAGCTGGCAAGAAAAATAGCAAACTTAAATCAAAATTCATTCTGGCCTGATTCTTCCGTAGGTGTGAAAGCTAAAGCTGGGGTTTCTTTAGAAGAACTGGAGGATAATCTGATTGCTGCCATGCGCGCTCAACGTCGTTTAAAACCTATAGAAGGGGATGATTTTTCACTGAATCAGCTTTCTATTATTTCCAAATTTTTAAATGGTTTTTTTGATGCACTTAATATTCTGGGCATATTCCTGGGGGGATTCGCTACTTTAGTCGGTATGTTCAGTGTGGCAAATATTATGTTTGTCTCTGTAAAGGAAAGAACCAGAATTATTGGTATTAAAAAGGCACTCGGAGCAAAAAGATACATGATTCTTTTGGAATTTTTAATTGAATCTGTTATTCTGTGTATCATTGGTGGAGTGCTGGGACTCGCATTGGTTTTTCTGGCCATGTTTGTTCTTACCTACAGTCTTACTTCCTTTGAATTTGTACTTTCTTTAAATAATATACTGCTGGGACTTGGGCTTTCCGTTTTTATAGGTATTCTGGCAGGAATGATTCCTGCCTCCCAAGCTTCTAAAATGGATGCGGTAGTTGCCATGCGGCAATAATTATGTAAACTGAGTCAAAATAAAGTCCCTGCTGATTTATTTTCAGCAGGGACTTTTTAGTTAAAATTTCGCATTAACAAGGTTTTTTCATCATTTTGTTAATTATTTTAAAATAAATTAAAAAAAATCGCATTGTTAATTTGTCGGCAAACGTGTTAAAAAAGCTAAATTTGACGCATCTTACATAACGACAAGAATAGTCGTTCTTTTAATTCAATTTATATCTTCATTTCACTTTCTATGATGTTAAACAAAAACCTAGAACGACTTTTTGAAAAATCAATCCGTGTTGGGCATGTTTACGCCAATCGTTATTCAAAAAAAATATTTTTTTTGATTTTTGGATTTATTTTTTGTTGTCTTCAAAAACTTTCTGCTCAACAGTTACCACTGTTTACACAATATCGCGAAAATACAGGATTGCTTAATCCGGCCGCTCTAGAACCAGATTATTTGGGATATGGCAATAATTTTACTGTTGGTGCTTCTTACCGATCTCAGTGGGATGGACTTTCGGGCGCTCCTAAAACAATGACTTTAAGAGGTACCTATTTTGCTGACGATTATGCCGGCGTAACCATGATGGGTGGTGGTTATTTAGTCAGAGACCAGACAGGTCCGCTCAGCTTTACAGGTGCTTATGGCAGGATTGCCGGAGTCATTACTTCCGATCCAACACAAGGGGGTGTTATTTTAGGTCTGACCGCTGGCTTGGTGCAGTTTGGAATAAATAAAGAAAAAGTAGTGGTTAGAGATCAAGCAGATGATTTGACGGCAATGAGCCAAAATCAGTTATTCCCTGATGTTGGGGTGGGTATTTATGCCTATAAATACATTTCAACAGGAAGAACGGGTTCCTCATATATTTATGGAGGTGCTTCTATGCCTCAGGTGCTTGGCCTCAATCTGAACTATAAAACAAATGCAGGTGATTACTATTTGCAAAGAGTAAGACATATTTATGGATTATTAGGTATGTACATGTTTTTTGATGATAACAGTTTCATTGAACCCTCCCTTTGGGTAAAATATGTTCCTAATGCCCCTGTTAATGTCGATTTAAATCTGCGATACCAACTACCGGGAAGTCTTTGGATAGGTACGGGTGGATCAACTGCTGGTAGTCTTCATCTCGAAGCTGGGGTGTTACTGGGCGAAAATCTTGGACTTAATAATTCGATAAGAATTGGCTATGGCTATGATTATAGTTTTAGAACTTTTGGCCCTTTCGTTGGCGGGGGACATGAAATAAATATTTCCTACTCCTTAAATAAATAATCTTTTGAATCAATCTTATTTATATCCCATAATGAAGCGTTTTAAACTCCTTTTTTTTGCTTTTTTAGTCACTACTTCAACATTTTCACAAGAAGCTGCAGTGACTTTTTTGTTCTCTTCGATTGCACCTTGTGGTAACAATACAGCTTGTGTTGATGTAACAACCGACGACTTTTCAAACGTCTTATACGTTAAAATGCCTATAAAATGGGATCCAAAAATTGTAAAACTGAAAGAAATAAAACTTGGCAAATTGAAAAATATCAGAATTTCTGACTTTGATCAGTCAAGGGCTTTAACAGAGGGTTTACTATTTTTTGAATGGAAATATGACGACTGTGAAAGTCCTAAATTACCTACTTTTCTTTTGCCTGATGGTGATGTAATATTTTCTCTTTGTTTTGAACCTATTTCTAATTATGGGTCCTCTTCTACCATCGGAATTACAACCGATCCAGCTATTTTGAAAAACAATGATATTTACCCTGTTGAGGTTTTTAAAAATGTGGGTTGCACGGATGTTGGTTTTATCCAGAAGCGGGGAAATATTTCTACCTGCGTACGTGCTTTAACTGTTGCTGGTGAACCAATGACTGGAAAAACAAATGAAACAGTATGTACCCCGGTAAAAGTAACCGGTTTAGATAGTATAGCTGGTATTCAGTTTGTTATGCAATGGCAGGATACCTTACTTGAATTCGCCGATTTGAGAATTGGAAATTCATCTATTCCCGGGCTTACCAAAGGAAGTTTTGGTTTGCCAGCCGATACCAAAAGGTCAAATGCCATTATTTTTGCCTGGCAGAGCAGTACTGGAAAACCTGCCGCACTAAAAGATAACTCAGAGATTTTTGAGGTTTGTTATAAAATTATTGGACCATGCCAAAAAATTACTACCGTTGATTTTGTATCTAATTTTGGCGTTAAAATGGAGGCAACCTCTGAAGGAAGAGTAGTCTCTCCTTCAACTGGTAAAGACACTTTCCGGCTCGACGTCATAGCCCTGGTGGGTGAAGAAATTGTAACCACAATCTCAAGATGTGATCCGGATGGACTTAAAATACATATCGATTGTGGCACAGAAACAGAGATTGGGTCAGAAAAATGTGTTGCTGTCATAGCCGATCAGAATCTTGAAAAAGTCAATACCTTAAAATACCAAATGACCTATGATCCTGAAATTTTAAGCTTTGTAAGGGTTGAAAAATGGACCACAAAACTTCCGCAATTCAATTCCTCTAAATTTAATGCTTCAGTTAAAGGGGTTCTAGGCTTGGACTGGGTAAATAAGTCAGGTACCAGAAACATAAATAGCGGGGATACCTTGTATAAAGTTTGTTTTGACGTAATAGGTGTGGGTGCAAAAGTAACACCGCTTAAAATTATTAATGCTACGGGTATTGTTTATAAGGATGATACGGAGCCTTTGAACTATGAATTAAATGCGACCAATTGTGCTATTCAGATTAAACAACCGCCTGGTGTCGTTTTCACCATAGGTGATGGTGAAGCTAAGAAAGGGGAAGAAGTTTGTGTTCCTGTTATGGTTTCAAATTTTAAGGATAAGGATTCTCTCGTATTTAACCTGTCTTGGGATCCTACCCAATTAACTTATTTGAATTTTAAAGATTCAAAACTAGCCAATCTTAAAGAAGACAAAACAAATTCAGACGCTGGTTTATTAACTTTTTCATGGGGTAGTGCAACTCCTTCAGACAATGCCTTATCTGCTGATAAATCAGAAATTCTAAAAGTTTGTTTTCAGCTAATTGGAGATTCTCCTTTTGACCTCGGGCAAGCGACAAATTGTTCCATCATCGAAATTCCGTCTATTGGGTTAAACTATTCTACAAGCCCTTCTCTTGGGGGGCAAAAGTTAGAAAACAGTCAGCAATTTGAAGCAGGAGAAATCTGTATTTTGAATCCAAAGGGTTTTGTTCTCTTTAGTTATAATAACAAACCTAAAAGAACTTCTACTTATTGTGTTGACTTTAGAGTGCTTGATTTCAAAGATATTACAAAATCGAATTTTACTTTAAGCTGGTCACCTGCTGCCTTTCAATATACGGAAGTTAAAAATTTAAATACTTCTTTAGTTTTGTCCTTAAATGCAAATTTGATAACAAATGCAGCTGCTTTAGGTTCTTTAGAGTTTACCTGGTCAAATAACGCTGGAAAAACGCTTATTGATTCATCAGTCTTATTTTCAGTATGTTATAAAGTGATTGGTGATGCCGATACTTGTTATAACATTAAGGTGGAAAAAAATCCACCCTCTATTGTTACCACTTTAACGGGTCCAGGTCAATTGTTTTCTAAGGATATACCCGTTTGTATTTCTGATACTTTATTTATTGCAAAACAAGTGACTAAAGTTACTTGTAATAACGGAACTGACGGTTCTGTTCAAGTGGCTGTTTCAGGTGGAAAGGGACCATTTATTTATAGTTGGGTATCCCTTTCCACAGGAAGAAGTCTTGGTTCTACTAGCTTTATCCGAAATGTTCCCGCAGGGAAAATTTTGCTCACAGTAATAGACTTAAGTAATGTTAATTTAGTTAGAAGAGATACCATTACGGTGGATGTTGCTCCAGGTCAGCCTATTGCCAATGCGGGCTTAGATGCTGTTTTAAGGTGTGTTCCACGATCTTTGCAATTGACCGGAACGGGTACTTCCTCCACGCCAGGTTCTGGAATAAATGTTAGCTGGACTACACCAAATGGATTAATAGACGGGAATAATGAGCAATCGGTCATTACTATAACAGAACCAGGTCTATATATTTATCAGGTTGAAAATGCGATTGGTTGTATAGCAAAAGATACCGTTGTCATCACTTCGTTACCTTTTTATAAAGCAGATGCCGGAAGCGATAAAAAACTTACTTGTAATTCACCCTCTTCGTTCGTTGGAACACCTATTTTAATCAAAGGAGATTCATTGACTGTTTCCTGGAAGGTAGCTGATGGTGGCTTTTTAGCGCCCGGTCAGGAAAAATCAGATACCCCCACCGTCAATTTTGGCGGAACTTATATATTAACCGTCCGAAATTCGAAAAATTTATGCTCTAGTACAGATACTGTTAAAGTGGTTAACAATGTATTAAAACCCGTTGTAAGTCTTGGAAATGATTTGGAAATAGGTTGTAAAGGAGAAAGCATTTCAATAAGAGCAACCGTTCAACCACATCCTAATCCACTGGATTATCTTTGGGAAACTTTAAAAGGAGAGTTTTTAGGATTAAATCAAGCTACAACAGTTAATAAACTGGGAAGTTATACTGTTTTAGTCAGAGATTTAACCTCTGGTTGTTCAACCAGGGATACTATTAATATAATTCCCAACGCAGATTATGCCCGATTTAATTTGTCAGACACTACATCATGGACATGTTTAGAGTCTAAAGCCACTTTAAATGCAGTTTTTAGTAATCAGCGGGATAAATTTAGTATTCAATGGTCAGCTACGAATGGTGGAATTATACCAGCTGGACAGGATACAATTCAAAAGCCAAAAGTTGAGAAGACGGGTGTTTATACCATTAAAACTACTAATGCAGTCACTGGTTGTGTACTCACAGACAGCACTCGTCTGGTTGATATCAGAGAGGTGGTTGATGCCAATCTGATAAAATACGGAGATACATTAACCTGTAAAGAACCCAAAATTTTATTGGATGGGGTAGCCGATACAGAGAATCCTGATTTACAATATTTTTGGTATTTGAATGGTAATCAGATTGCAAAAAATACCCTAAGTATAGAAGCTAGAGCAGGGGGTGTTTTTACTTTTAAAGCGATAAATAGATTGAGTTTTTGTGAAGGGATTGATTCGGTAAAAATCATTTCACAACTCGATTCACCCAGAATTACCCTTTTATCAGATCCGAAGATAACCTGTAAATATCCTCAGGGAAATGTTTCAGTTTCTATTTCTCCTGCAGCAGATTATTCATATACGTGGTTAACCTTGGACGGCACCATTTCATCTGGTTTTGATTCTCCAAATCCAAAAGTGGAAACGGTTGGTACTTACGTGCTTCAGGTAAAAAATAAAGTTACTCTTTGTGAAGGAGGTATAGATGTATTGGTCGGGCAGGATAAAACGGCCCCAGAAGCTAAAATAATTTTCAATGAAACACAACTCACCTGTGCGCGGGACTCTATTGAGTTAAGAGCTATGACCACCAATAATAATGCAGCAAGAGATAATTATACATGGGTGAATGCAATAGGTGATCCTTTAAAAATAGATTCAAACCTGATATACAAAGTTAAAAAAGCTGGCGTCTTTCAGCTTTTTGCCACAAATTCTATAACAGGCTGTAAGTCTGTTGATTCTATTAAAATTACTGAAAATAAACGATTACCTGATGCTTTTGCGGTACTATCAGGTCCAATCACCTGTAATAATCCGGTTGTTGAGATAAACGGACAAAATGGTTCTTCCGTTGGCTCTGATTATCAGGTTTCCTGGTTGCCTTTAAGTAATCAGGTCAATGCTATTCAACTTACTACAGATGCATATTTAGTAAAAATAAACAAACCGGGAGATTATGCCCTTGAAATAAAAGATAAACGTAATGGTTGTGTTGGAAGTGTTAAGACTTTTGTACCAGATTCAACCCAGTTGCCTAAAGTAAACTTAGTTTCTCCGCAACCTTTGGCCTGTCCGGGGAAGTTTTCTGCTATAGATACAAAAGGCACCAGTGAAGGATCGACCTTTAAATATTCCTGGAAAAAGTTGATGGGTGGCGATTCCATTGCCAATAGCAATCAATTAAACGCACAGGTTAATCAAATGGGCACTTATACTTTAGACATAACCAATTCCTTTTCTGGATGTAAAAACAAGGATACAGTGGTCTTTATTCTCGATCCTTCTTTACCATTAGCAAATGCAGGAGCGGATGCAATAAGTTGCACGGAAAACACAAATTTAAAGGCTACTTTAGCTCAAGGAAACACAGGTATGTGGTCCTATTCAGGCGGTCCTCAAGTCGAACTTCCCGATAATCCGAATAGTTATGCTTTTGGTTTGAAAATTGGCAAAAACACCTTCGTCTGGACTATTTCAACAGCAAGCTGTGCAAACTATAGTGCTGACTCTGTGGCTATTACCAGAGAAACAAATCCAGTGGCAGCAGATGACCTTCTCTCTATCCCTACTGGAATTAGGAAAGGAGTTTTAGTTGCTGTTCAGAATGATCAGGTGAGTAAATTGGGTGGATATAAATTATCTATTTTAACTCAACCCACAAAGGGCTTAATTGACTCTGTTATCAGTGGAAATATAAATTATAAAGTGAAACCGGGAGGAAACGGGGATGATGGTTTTTCTTACCTTTTGTGTAACAATGCGTGTCCATCCTTATGCGATACTGCAGCGGTAAGAGTCACCATTGCTTTTGATCCAGAGGCGCCGCTGCCTGTCATTCCAAATACGATTACACCAAATGGTGATGGTAAAAATGATGCCCTTGCTTTTGAAATTTTAGATGAATTTCCTGATGATTATCCTGATGCTGAACTTGTCATTTTTAGCCGTTGGGGAGATATTGTTTATACTCAAAGGCCCTATAAAAACGATTGGAAGGGGACGAACACATTAAATCAACCACTTCCAGACGGCACTTATTATTATATTTTAAGATTAAATGTGCCAAATGGTAAAATTGAGAAAGGCGATGTGACGATAATCAGATAATATTCAAGAACCTTAAAAAAAAGGTTTCGCAGAACACTACTGCGAAACCTTTTTTTTAAGATAGATTCAATATTTACAACTTTTCATAAATACCGGCTATACCTTGGCCACCACCAACACAAGCTGTAACCATGCCATATTTCTTGTTTTGCCTGCCTAGTTCATTTAGCAATTGAGTGGTTAATTTAGCGCCAGTACACCCAAGTGGGTGACCAAGAGCTACTGCACCACCATTCACATTGACGGTTTCAGGATCAAGACAACCTTCCTTAATAACGGCAAGAGCCTGAGCCGCAAAAGCCTCGTTAAGTTCTACCAAATCTATATCAGAAAGTGATAGTCCAGCCGATTTTAAGGCTTTTGGAATGGCAGCACATGGACCCATACCCATAAAAAGTGGATCAACTCCCCCAACAGCGCAAGAAACCATTCTGGCAATAGGTTGCCAGTTAAAATGTTTCACCATTTCCTCACTGGCAACAAGGACAAAAGCAGCCCCATCAGAAGTTTGAGATGCATTTCCAGCAGTAACAATACCTTTTGTGTCAAACACTGGTTTTAAAGCTGCCAGTGAGTCCAGACTGGTTTCTGGTCTGACTCCCTCATCAACTTGCATTAAGGAAGTATGTGATACTCTTTTATTTTGTTGAACAGAAACCTCCGTAACTTCTATGGGTACTATTTCATTCTTAAACTTACCATCTTGGATGGCTTTCGCTGCTTTTTGATGAGAATTTACAGAGAACCTGTCTGCTTCCTCTCTGCTTATGCCATATTTTTTTGCCACTGCTTCAGCGGTGATACCCATTCCTGTAAGGTAATTGGGGGTGCTGTTAGCAACATCATAGTTAGGCGCTAATTTATAGCCGGTCATAGGAATCTGACTCATACTTTCGGCACCACCGGCAATAAAAAGGTGACCCATCCCAGCACGAATTTTTGCCACTGCCATAGAAATTGATTCCAGACCAGAGGCACAATACCTGTTAACGGTTACGCCAGGAACAGGGATACCCAATGCACGCATAGAGATTTGTCTGCCAATCTGAAAACCCTGTTCTCCTTCAGGATTTGCACAACCCACGATGACATCATCAATGGTATTAGGATCGAGTTCAGGAACCTGAGCCATCAAATGCTGAATAACCTTTACAGCAATATCATCAGATCTGAAATTTTTAAAACTTCCTTTTTTTGCTTTACCAACAGCTGATCTGTAAGCTTTTATAATGTATGCTTCCATCCTATTTTTGTTTTGGGATAAATAAATTAGTTTCTGAGAGGTTTATTGTTCTGCAACATATACTGTATCCTCTCTTGTGTTTTTTGTTCACCACATAAGGATAAAAATGCTTCTCTTTCAACATCAAGAAGATATTGCTCACTTACCTGCTGAGTTCCTGAAAGGTCACCTCCACATAATACGAAAGCAATTTTTTTAGCTATTTTAATATCGTGCTCTGAGGCAAAATGTCCTAGTTTCAGCTCATTTGCTGCAAGATATAAGGGGGCCAGACCTGTTCTTCCCAAAACGGTAATATCTTCACGTTTAATAGGTTGTGTATAATTTCTTGCTAATTGTAAAACCTTTTGCTGAGCATAGGCAATAGCTCTATCCTTATTCAGAACCACTTCATCACGACCCTTTATCAGACTTCCGAATTTGAAGCCTTCATGCGCACTCGTTGCAACTGAAGCCAGAGCAATTGCTTTAAATTTTTCGATAAGGGTAGGAATTTGAACATCCCCTTCAAAAAATAAATCGGAAGCCCTCAAGGCATATTCTTTGGTTCCACCACCGCCGGGTAAAAGGCCAATTCCAGCTTCTACCAAACCTATATATGATTCTGCGCTTACAACAGCTGCATCACAATGCATTAAAATTTCACATCCGCCGCCAAAAACATAACCCTGGGTCGCAGCGACAACGGGTATAGAAGAGTATCTGCAACGCATCGTTGTTTGCTGAAAGGCATCAACGGCCATATTTAACTGATCAAAATCTTGCTGATATGCCAACATGCCAATCATCATCAGATTTGCTCCAACGGAAAAATTAGTTGCTTGATTTCCAATAACCAGACCTTTCCAGCCATTTTCTTCAGCCAGTTGAATGGATTCCTGAATGCCACGCAATACTCCTTCCCCTATGGAATTGTGGGGACTTGTAAATTCCAAACATAAAACTCCCTCACCAATATCATGTAAGATGGTTTCGGAGGTTTTATGGACGGGGGCCTGACTCCTGAAATTATCGAGAATGATTAAGCTATCCTGACCTGGAATTGGTTGATAAGCTTTTGAAGCAGGTTCATAATAAAATCTTTTCCCTTCCTTTTTAGTGTAAAATGATGTGAATCCCAGGGAAACCATTTCACTTATCCAGGAAGGAACTTTTTCTCCAGCCTCCTCAATGTACTTAACTCCCTTCTCAAGTCCAATAATGTCCCAATATTCGAAAGGTCCCAGTTCCCAGGCAAAGCCGGCACGAATGGCATCGTCAATACGGAAGAAACTGTCTGCGATTTCAGGAATTCTATTACTGGCATAGGAGAATAAAGAGATGAGGGATTCTTTAATTAAGGCAGCACCATTGTCGGCAGCATCAAAAAAATGCCTGATTCTTCTTGGCAGGTC
>Ga0214921_10001581_pt1 | contig 38494 bp, 30 predicted proteins | sample LL1505_MetaG_FD_177992 | JGI IMG/M metagenome (GOLD analysis project Ga0214921, IMG submission 177992) | Freshwater microbial communities from Lake Lanier, Atlanta, Georgia, United States - LL-1505 | ecosystem: Environmental > Aquatic > Freshwater > Lake | place: USA: Georgia | collected...
GCGAGCGGGCTCCAGCCGTTCACAGCGTCGTCCACCCTCGTCGCGACCTTTTTTGACCGGCATTTGATAGTCATATTCCATCGGATCGAGCAACCTTAACAGCGATCACAGCCTCGAAACCCAATCGTTTGGCTGGCTTGGTAATGGGGTGGTATGACGATCGCCTTTCAGTGAGGCGTGATAACCTCGGCGCGTGCGAAGAGTGAACAGAAACGATATTCTCGGTCTGGCACAGGGTGGGAAAACGGGGGCAATTGCCATGAGTATTCCGGCGTTCCCGGTTGCGGCGCCAAGCTCACCCGACGTTCGACCCAAGCCTCGTGAATCTCCTCGGCGCGGGCATCAACGTATTCGAAACCTACGCTCCGGATGTCGTCGCGGATAGAGTCGGGGTGAAACGCGCTTAGACCCAGCACGTGAAGCGCGCGGTTAGCCATGTGACGGATTGCTACGGACTGTTCTTCAGGCGATACGTAGGTGAGCGCGTTCATTGCTAAGACCGCGTCGTAGGGCCCGTCGTTGATCGGATCCAGGAACGACTGCGCATCCCTGAATCGGACGAGCTCGCGGGCGGCGGCGGGCACTCGCACGAGATCGTCGGGCAGGATCTCAAACCAACTCCGCTCCTCTTGCGTCATGCCGTCGAGAATCGTCTTAGGGTAAATGCCGGCACGCGCCACTTCGAGAAAAGCCGGTTCTACGTCGGTTGCCTCTATTAGGGGCAGCAGCGTCGACTTGTGCTGCGCACGGTGGAGATACCATAGGGCGAGCGAATAGGGTTCGGCGCCGACGGAGCAGGCGTGGAAAAAAATCCGGGGTCGTTCGGTGCAGCAGATCTCCATGGCATCGAGAAGCAAAGTGAGGAACGGCCGGTTTCGGAAGAAAGCGGTGGCGCCTTTATGCGTTCCGGAGTAGACTCGGATCATCGCGGGGTCTCCGATTCCTGAAATCGGGTCCGTCTTGTTTTGGACGAGCAGGCCGAGGTCGGCGGTTAGGGATCGAAATGAGGCGGCCTTCATTTTGCGGAGAGAATTAGGCGGGCGGTTCAAACGACGGTATGGCCGCTTTTGTAATAGTTAAGTTGGCGTTCGCAGGTGGCGATCGAAACCGCCGGTCGTGCCTCTGCCGGAGCCTGCTTAGACAAACGCATAATCAGCGCCGTGAGAACCGATGCGACAGCGCCGACGCCGACGAAAAGCGAGATCCAAGCAGCCATCTTTATAGCCCGCTGAAGTTGTTTTCCGCGTAGCCGAGCACGGCGGCGAGAGCATCAGCCGTCGCGAGTCGTGCCTGCCCGCAAAGGGCAACGTCGATGGCGTGGGTGGTTTTGGTTATAAACTCCGGGTCAGCATAGGTGATCGGTGCGTCGAGTCCGAACAAATCGCACATGGCGGACGTTTTTGGCGTGTTGCTTGGAAACGTGACCGCAGGCGTCCCTAGGGTGGCGGCGGCGATGGTGTGGTGAAACCGGCCCGACACGAGACAGGAGGCGGAAGCTATGGCGACGAGCCATGCCTCCATGGTGCGGGCCTCTTGCCACTCGAGTTCCGGCAGGCTGGCCCGCATCCACTCGTAGATTACGGCGTCCTCGGGGGCGGGGTATCCCTTGGCTCCTGCTAGGAAACTTACACGCCGCCCGGAACCGAGGTGCGGACGGACGGCGGCGGCGACGCGCCCGGCGGTTTCGGCGTTCATGTTTACCCCTCCCGAAAGCAGTAAAGGTCCTTCAATTCGGGATGCGCCGGTGAAGCCGTGGCGAGCGAGGTAGCGGGGCAGGCAATCGAAGCCCTGCGTGCAATTAACGCCCAGCCGGGCGAGGATGCTGCGGGAGACGGGTTCGCGGGGCACGACACGGGTCAGAGTCCTTGCGACCCGTCCGTAGAGTCCGTCCGCCACTGGATCGAGCGCCTCCCCGCCCGAGGGGAAGAATGAATGGTTAATTAGATGCACTGGTTTGCCGAAGATATTCCGCGCTGCGTGCATCAGAAACAGCAGGTTAAGCGGGGCGCGGAAACTGCGGTGCAGTGTGCCCTCACCATTGACCACGACCACGTCCGCGTCGGTGAGCGCAAACTCAAGGTTGGGATGGATTTTAAAGAAAGTGGCTACGAAAGCGACCGAACCGAAATCTGCTTCGCTCTCGGGCTGGGGCGTCAAAGCATGCGTGCTACGCACATCGAGCCAATTCACCTGGTAGCCGCGTTCGAGCAGGCTCTGGTAGATCTCTGAAGATGTGCCGTGACAGCCCCAATGGTAGACATTGCCGGTAAAATTCAGAATGAGGGCGGTGGGACGTTCGAGGCTAGGCATGACGGGGACAGGATTCCGGGTGCAGCGTGTTCGGGTTTAAGCGACGGTTCGGCCGGGGACGTAGAAATCGGCGCCGGCCGCGAGGCGGGGGCGGAAACCGGCGTTCGCGTCGGGCGCGTCTTCGGTTTCTCGCCAGTGAAACAGGGGGGCACGCCAGACGGCGTCACGAGCGGTATTTCCATTCACACCCAAGGCTTGAAGCATCAGCGTATGGGCACCGTGCGAGGAGCCGGGCACGGATAGATCGAACCACCACCATTTACAGTCCGCCGGTGCATCTCGCAGGTCCAGGGTAGCGTCTAGGAGTGTTTTTTTGTCGGCGGAGATGAGCAGGCGGCAAGGTCCCGAGTCGGGGCGGCCCCAGCAATTTGGATGCAGGGATACGGCTAAGCTCAGCCGACCGGGCAGACCGCAGGGGATAGCGTAGGTCAGGCGAGTGGTTGCGGGGGTGACAAGCGCGCGCACGGCACGACCGCCGATTGCCACGTGTTCGACCTTGGCGGAGCCTTCAACGCCGGCGCCGGGAAGCTGGTCGAGCAGCGAAAACACGCGGGTCTGCCGGATGTCGCCGCCAGAGAAGGCTTCATTTAACTCTAGCGCGTCGCGTTGCAGAAAACCTTTTTCGTGGCGGGTGTGGCGCAGGAGGTGGTGGGCGGCGGCGAGTTCATATTGCAGGACGGGGAGCGAACCCAGCGAGAAGGCACTGAGCTCGGAATGCACCAAGCGGAAATCGAGGCGGCCGTCGGGCCGATCAGGTGTGGGTGCTGGCGCGTCGGGAGCGGGGCGGGGGCGGTCGATGGCCGCGCGCAGGACGTCGGCGAGGGCGGCGGTGGCGTCGCCGGATTCCAGCTCGTCGGCGAGGCAGGCGTCTTGCCAGGCGAGTTTTTGGGGCGGCGGGTAGAGCAGTTCTTGAACGACGCTAGGAATGTGTTCGGTGCACCGGATTTCCCAAGCGGCAGCCACGTAGAGCGGGGTGGCCCGGTAGTCGATAATCGCGACCGGGATGCCTTTATGCATACTTTCGAGCACGCAGGTCGAGGTAAAGGCAACTAAAGCGGTGCAACTGGAGAGGGCCTCTGTGAAACCGCCAGCAACGTCGGCGGCCACTCCGATATCCTCGGCGAGGTCGGCGGCGATGCGCCAGATCGGTTCGATGTGGGGTTGGGTGTCTAGCCAAGCCTTCAGGTCGCGCAGGGCACGGCGAGCCAGCACTTGCTGTTCGACGTCATGGCCGGCGGTGCGGGCGGTGGCGACGAGCAGGCGGGGGCGCGAGCCGGCGCGGAGCACGCGTTCACGCGGTAGCTTATCGAAACGGGTCAGGCCGACCACGTGGATGCGGTCGGCCAGGCCGAGTGAGGAGAGGATGCGGGCGGGGTGGCGGCCAATTACGCACAGATCGCTGGCGATCAGCGGTTGGAGCATGGTGCCCCAGGGGCGGATGAAGCTGAGGTTATTCCAGAGGTAGGACCACTCGATGACCCCATCCATAACGTAGATCACCGGCACGCCGGCGTGGCGGGCGGCGGCGGCTATCAGGCGCCACTCGTGGGTCCACTCGCTGCTAAGCAGGATGGCGGCGGGGTCGAGGGCGAGCACGCCTTCGGCGTCGCGTTCGCCGGCGTGGATTACGGGACGGCCGAGGGTAAAGGGTGCGGGGCCGTGAATTTCTTCCGCGCGCCCGGGGGCGTCCAAGATGACGATGGGGCGTTGATCCGACGGCATGCTGGAGGGCGCCGGGATCATGCGGCGGTGAGGGCCAGGGCGGCTCGCGGGGTTACGTTACGGTAGATTTCCAGCAGGCGACCGACGACCGCATCGGCTTCGCAAAGCTCGGTGAGTCGCTTGGAAAGGGTCTGGCGTTGGGCGGCGTTTTGCGGGTGGGCACGGTGCGCGGTGAGCACGGCGTTTCGAATAGAGGTGACGTCGGCTGGGTTGCAGTAGTGAGCAACAGAGCCGAACAGTTCCTGTTCGGCAGGGCGTTGGGAGACTACAACCGAACAACCGGCGATGGCGGCGGCCATAGAGGGTGCGAGGCGGCAATCCTGCCAGCTCGGGGTGGCGTGCACGCGGGCCGCATGGTAGGCAGAGGCGAGCTGGTCGGTTTCTAGTTGCTCAATGAACAGGGTTTCGGGTGTCGCGTAGCGTCGGCAGAGCTCGGTGTAGTCGCTATTGCGCCACCGGCCAACGAGCACGACAGGCAGGCCGGTGCCGCGCATGGCCTGAAGGAGCAGCAGTTGGTTTTTTTGAGGATCGAGGTCTCCGACGCACAGGACAAAATCACGTGCGGCACATCGGGCTTGAAACCACTCGGCGGAGGCGGCGCGCAGGGCCGTTACGGGCAAGGGTGGCGTCAGCAGGGTATGCGGACGTTGCACGCCGAGTTCGCGGCGCAAGTCGGCCTCCTCCGCGGCGGTAAAAGGCAGGAGGTGGTCAACGAGCTGGAGAATGCGTTGTTGGCAGGTCTCTTGCGCGGTGCGGTAGAGGTGGACGCCCCGCGGGGTGGGGCGAGCCTCGCCGGAGACAGGCGTGATGCCTCGTGAGAGGGTGCGGAGGGCCTGTTCGATCTGGACCTGCGTCTGGCCAGATGCAAAAATTTCTTGGATGGCGGCTACACTCCAAGTGGTCTCCCGTTTATCCTCATACACCGGGGTGAGGAGGATGGGTAAGGCGGGGGCGGCGACGCGGAGAGCATTCACCTGAGACAGGGTTTGGTAGGGGAAGCCGATATTCCATACGTGGGCGAGGTCGAAGCCGGAAGGATCAGGACGAGCCACGCTCGCGATCTCAACTTCGACGCCTCTGGCGCGCAGGGCATCGACGGTGGCGTGCATGAGGCCAAGGTCGTCGTCTGGCAGGCGGGGTTGGAAGGCGTTCACCATTAGCACACGTAGGGTGTTGGGTGCCCGTGGGGTGACCGGAGCGCGGGGTGCCGGAATGGCTGGAGCTGCGGCGGGGCGTGCGGCGAGGTCGGTCAGCACGGGATCTTCCGGGGCTAGGTGGAGACCGCGGCGGGCGGCGGCATGAGCCTGATCGACGTAACCGAGCCGGTGATAAGCGTCGGATAGTCCGGCGAAGGCCTCGGGTCGGGTTGGGTGGAAGTTAACCGTGGTAAGGAACACGTCGAGGGCGTCCATGAAGAAGCCCTTGGCGAGTAACTGGCGTCCACGCTCGAGGTGGGCTCCGGCGAAATTGAGAATTGACCCGTCGGCGCCGTCTGGGGCCGCGAGTGAGAGGTAGAGATCATCGAGGACCTTGCGGTGGCCTACGCCGAGGGGTGCGGCTTGGCGCGGGAATTCGGCGGGACGGGGGCCGGTGGCAAGCCAGGCGGAGGTGTCGCCGTCGTCGGGCAAGTAGCGGCCCTCGCGGGAAAGCACGATCGCAGAGTCCAGGCGCTCGAAGATGTCACGGCCCCATTTTCCATACATTTTGGAACCGTTGGCGGAGGCGCTGGCGAGCCCGGCGAAGGAGCGGTCGAGCCCGGTGCTGATTTTGTGCACTACGTGGGTGCGGCCGTCATAGAGCACCTCGTAGCCGGCATGGATCAGGGCGAAATTGTGGTCGATGTCGTCGTATTGAGTCGGGCTGTAGCGGATATCGAACAGGCCGCAACGCTTGAAAGTATCGCGCCGGTAGAGAATGCAGCAACCGTGAATGGCGGCGACGCGGGCGAGGTAGTCTGCTTGGCCGAGATTGGGTTCGTCGCGGTAGTTGTAGCCGTTCGGGTAGCTGTGGGGACAGGCCCACTGGAGAGTGCGGGCAGGGTTGTCGTTGATCGTCTTCGTGCCCACGCAGCCAGCGAAGGGGCGGCGGCGTAGGTCTTCGACGAAGGCCTTGAGCCAACCGGGTTCGAGGGCGATGTCATCGTCCAGCCGCGCAACCAGTTCGGCCGAGCCAGCGAGGATCGCGGCGTTGATGCCGGCGGCGACGCCGGTATTGAGTGGCAGGGTAATGGCGTGGAGAGCGAAGGGGTAGGTGGCGGCGAGGGCGGCGAGGTATTCGCCGGTGCCGTCTGTGCTGCCGTTGTCGGCGACGTAGACTCGGACCTTATCGGCTGGGTAATCGGTGGCAGCTAGGGTTTCGAGGGTGCGCTTTAGGAGTTTTAACGAATTCCACGTGACCAGGGCGCAATCCACCGGCGGGAACTCCTCGGCGCTCTGGTAACGCAGGGGTTCGCCGATTCGCCAGCCGATCTCGGTATGGCCGTGGAGCCGACGGATCTCATTCAAGTCAGGGTAATAAGGATTCCAGCCCCATTTGGCCTCCCACTGCGTGGCCTGCACCTGGCTGGCAGTTTCCTTAAGGTGGCCTGTGATCTGGTGAAGCGGTTTTTCGGAGCCGGCGACTTTCGGGGCGAAGGCGGGACCGGCGCAGCGGGTGTAGTGGACGGCGCGGACGGCGGGTTGGACAAAAACCTTGTATCCGCGGTGGCGGGCGCCGATGCAGAAATCGTCATCTTCCAGCCAAGCCGGCCCATAGCGTTCATCGAGGCTGCCGACGGCGTCGAGCGCAGCCCGCCGGTAGTAGGCGAGGGCGCCGGCGGCAGAGTCGACCTCAACGACCGCGCCGGCGGGACCGTCGGCGAGGTAGGCCCGGAGGTTGCAGTGGCGTGGATGGAGGCCGAGGCCGGTGATGAGGCTGCGGCCTTCGGATTGGATGCGACCGTCAGGATAAACTAGCCGGGCACCTATCACGCCGGCGGCGGGGCGGCTGGTCGTAATCTCCGCGAGCTGGGCGAGCCAACGAGGGGTTTCCACGATTACGTCGGCGTGGAGGCGCACCACGTCGCGGCCGGCGGCGAGGGGGTGCGCGAAGCCGGTGTTCAAGGCACGAGCGACGCCGCCGCGGGTGGGCAGGTGGAGAATAGTTAGGGCGGGGAAGGCGGCGCGGAGCGCGGCGGGGCCGCCGTCGGTGGACGCATCGTCGACCACGAGCACGTTGACGTCGTCTAGGCCGGGGTCGAGCAGCGCGGCGCGCACGCAGGCGAGGAGGGTGGGGGCGTCGTTGTGGACTGGGATAACTAAGGTGACGGCGGGCATGGGCGCGGTTTTTCCAGGGCTGTTATTTTAGGCGGCGGAGCGATCGGCGCGGATGGTCTCGAAGAGGTCGAGGGCGGCGTCTACGATCTGGTCCATATTCAGGTAGCGGTAGGTCGCTAGGCGGCCGGCGAAGTAGGTGTTTTTCTCATTCCGAGCGATTTCGGCGTAGGCGGAGTAGGCGCGTTTCGATTCCTCGGTTGGAACCGGGTAGTAGGCCTCGCCGCCGCGCACGTAGTCGGCGGGGTATTCGCGCACGATGGTGGTATTGGTGCAGAGCTGACCGGTGGCGTGTTTCACCTCCACGATGCGGGTGAAATCAAACTCGTTAGGATAATTTACCTGAAGGGCGGGCTGCCAGAAACCCGGGTGGCCGGAGATGGCTTCCCGTTCCTTGAGTTGTTCGGGGGTGAAGCTCTCGGGTTCGAAGCGGAGGGATCGGTAGGGCAGGACACCGGCGCGGTAATCGTAGAACTCGTCGATCGCTCCGGTGTAGATCAGTTTCGTGTGGCCAACCGTATTCATGACCTCGCGGTAGTCGGCCCGCAGCAGCACGTGAACGCGGGGTGAGGCGGCGAGGATGCGCTCGAACATCCGTGTGTAACCGGCGGAGGGGAGGGCTTGGAACTTTTCGCGCAGGTAGGCGTCGTCGCGGTTGGTGCGGAGGGGGATGCGGGCGCAGACGGAGGCGTCGAGTTCGGCGGGGGACTTGCGCCATTGTTTCTGGGTGTAGCCCTTAAAAAACTTCTCGTAGAGTTCCCAACCGATCTGGGAGATGATCACCTCCTCGGAGTTGGCGGGATTGGCGATAGGCACGCGGACTTTTTCCAGATGGGCCTTGAACTCCTCCTCGGTAGAGGGGCGGCCAATCATCTGCTCGAAGGTGTTCAGGTTGACCGGGAATTTCCAATAGCGTTGCCGAGTCCAGGAGAGGATCTGGTAGTTGACCGGTCGCCAGGAGGTAAAGCGCGACAGGTAATCGAGCACGCGGGCGCTATCGGTGCGGAAGTAGTGCGGGCCGTATTTATGCACTAGGACACCGTGGTCGTCGTATTCGTCGGCGGCGTTGCCCCCAAGGTGGGCGCGGCGGTCCACTACGAGGCAAGACGCCCCGAGTTCATTCGAGAGGCGTTCGGCGAGCACGAGGCCGGAGAAGCCGGCGCCGACGATGAGGTAGTCGTAGTGCATGGTGGAAGCGGTAGAGGGGTTCAGGCTGCGATGCGGGCCCGCAGGGCGGGGATGCGCTCGTCCCCGGGTCGTAGCTCGGCGGCGAGGGCGAGGGCCTCGCGGGCGAAATCCAGCGAGCCGACGTCGGCGGCGAGTTCGCAGATAACGATCCAAGCGGCGGCGTTTTGGTCATCCAAGCGCAGGCTGGCTTCGAGTGACTCCAGAGCTGACTTAGGCTGGCCGGCGGCCCGGTAGGCGAGCGCGAGGTCAAACCAAAGGGTGGCGTCGCCGCCGGCGCGCTGCAGAGCGGAGAGCAGGCAGGCAATCGCCCGCTCGGCGCGACCGCGCGCGATCAAGACGCGACCTTCTGCCTGCAGGTCGCCCGGATGGGGCGAGTGCGGCGAGCTGGAGCGCACGGGTGAGCGTGTGCGGCGAAAACGGGCGGAGCCCACTGTGATCAACTCGTCCCAAGCGGCTTCAAGTAGAGCGGTAAAATCTTGGGCAGCGCCATAGACGTCGGCGTAGGCGGGAAGCTGGGCGTGGGCGGATGCGATTCGTTCGCGGTAGCCCTCAGGGCAGGCCAGGCAAGCGGCGAGCATGCGGTGCCAATCTTCATCAGATGCAGTGAGGTCGGCGGCCAGACCGGCTACCCGGAACAGGGCGGCGGCGGGCGAAGTGCTGAGCGAGACGACAGGGGTGCCCGACTCGAACGCGAGAGCGGCGGCGAAAGGCGTAGGATCGAGGCACACGTCGGCCAGCGCGGCGAGCCGTGGCAGGTCAATAAAGCCGTCCGCGAGGTTTACCGGATGGATACGGTGGCTTTGCACTTCTGCTTGAGCAAAGTGACTTAAAAGTTGCTCGCGGACGGGTTCTGATTCGTGGGTTTCGACGGCTAGGATGAGTTCAGCCGTGGGGTGTTCAGCGAGCGCGCGGGTCCAGCGGGCCAAGGCCGAAGGGCTGGGTGCAGAGGCGGGCAGAAGAGCAAAGAGCAGCGGGGAGTTTTGCGGCAGGCCGAGCTGCGCGCGACCGATCTCCGAGGCCTCCACGCGGTGGAGGACGGACAGGTCAAAGGCGTTGATGGTGGCGGGTAACAGCGCGAGGCGTTCGGAGCCGTCGATGTGTCGGTCTAGGTCCGCTGCGCCGGCCAAGCGCAGGTCTAGGGCGGGCAGACCGCTGGTGTGCGCCTCGCCGATGTCAACCAGCTGGAGCGGGGCGATGCGGTGCAAACCGAGCCAGGCCACAGGGGCGACGTGGCCGGAGAGATCGTCCGAGAAAACCAAGACGTCTAACTTTTCGGCCCGCAGGGTTTCAATTTGTTGGGCAAAGGAAGTTGGCAACAGCCGGATGTCTCTTTCGGGCCCGGTGAAGACCGGATCGGAGCCCAGAATATCTGAGGTGAAGAGCACGGCCTGGATGCGCTCGGCATCCAAGTGTGAGAGGCGGGCAAGGAGGCGGCAACCGGCGGCGTCTAGAATGTGGCGCTGGCGGATAAAACCGACGCGGAGAGGGCGCTCGTGCCGGTTGCGCGGAGCTGGGGTTTGTGGTGCGGCGGCGCGACCGTGAAGGCGGGAAAGGATACGGGCGCGGGCGGATTGCAAGGCATGGAGTTGCTCAGCAGGCAAGCGGTCCAGAGCGGAAAAGTCCGCCCGTGAGTAGGCGGCCGAAGCCGCGAGGACGGCGGGTGCCGCGAGATTGCGATCCATCCAGTCGGCAATCTCGGTTACCCGGCGGACCAGTTGCCGGGCGAGCGCGTTGCTCTCAACCAGATCGGTCGCGCGTTTGGGCCTGGCGAGCAGCCAATCCACGTAATCGCCCCAGTGGGCGTCAGGGACGTCCGCCAAAGGCGGGGCTTCAGGTAGGGTCCAAGCGGGGACGAGCAGAGCGGCGGCGGTCACTCCTGGCCATCCATGTTCTAGTTGGTCACGGGCGGCGGCGAGGTCGGCGGGCGCGACGGTTGAGGTGCCCTCACGGGCCCGGCGCGCGGCCTCGGCAAAGGAGATGCGGATAGACTCTCCCGAGGTCGGGACCAAAACGGGCGTGGCAAGAGTTTCAGGCAAAAGCATGGCGAGACCGCATGCAGTGTTTGCGCCAGAAGATTATACAATTACTTAAAACTCTTTTATATAATTAGATAAAAAATTATTTTTTGCGCTTAACGAGCTTAATCAACTTTTTTCCAAGGTTCCAGATCTGCCCGGCAGAAAATTCCAGCCGGGTGGATTTATGCCCGTGGCTAAGCTTAGCGGATTTTAAGCCGGCATGGCTTGGGTTGGGGTATTCTTCCAGCCGCTCATATTAGTAGATGGGCCTATTTTGGCGCGATTTTTGATCGCTCACTAAACTAGAGGGCACGCTGTGTCGTTTTAATCGTGTCATCGTCACGCCCTTCCTCCTTACCCACCCGTCTCCATGAACAGCCAACCGGCGTCAGAGAGTTCCTACTTAAACGAGGAGGTAAAGCAGCGCATTGAGCGCTGCCCTAAGCTTGCTTCTTTAGATAGCATCAATCGCAAGCTGGCCGGTCTGGTTAATTCCGACCACAGTTATACCGCGCAGATCGCCGAGACGATCCGGCGCGATCCGTCTTTGACCGCCCGCTTGTTGCGCATGGTGAACAGCGTTTATTTCGGCCTCAGCGCCAAGGTGAATAATATCGAGGAGGCGGTGCTTTATCTGGGAATGCGGCAAATCAAAGAATTGTCGATGGCGACTCCAGTTATCGATGATATGGAGCGCATGAGCTCCAGTTCCGTGCGTTTGCCGTGGCGCGAGCTTTGGCAGCACTCGATCGGCACTGCGATCATGACCCGCAAAATCTTAGGGACAACCAACCTGATGATTGATGATGACACCGATTACATCATCGGGCTGCTGCACAATGTGGGCAAGGTGGTCATGGCGATGGCGTGGCCGGATGTTTTTAAACAGCTCGTGAACAAGCCCCACGCCAGCCCCGCGGCGGTCTGCACGGCCGAGTGCATGGCGATCGGCTGGGATCATGCCCAAGTGGGAGGGTATTATCTGGAGCGTCATCATTTGCCTCCGGAGATTGTGCAGGCGATCCTTCATCATGCGCATCCGCATGATGCCGGGGATTATGCAATGTATGCCGCGGCCATTCAAGTTGGCGATCTGATCGTGCGTGAAGCGGGCATCCCGAGTGGGTTTGAGAAGGTTCCCGCTCTTCCGCGCGGGGCTTGGCGCGAAACGGATGGCTGGAAAATTCTTTTCCCTGACAATGAAAAGGAGGAGGCCGCTGCCTCAGCTTCCTTGGTGGAGTTTTCTGCGAATCTGCCGGCGATGTTAAGGGGAATGGTGTGATGGCTGGCATGGTAACGCCTTTGCTTCCACTGCCACCGGGGGGCGGTTCCCGACTGGTCCCGTGGGCGGACAGTCTAGAGCTAGCGGCCATTTATGAGTTGGAACCGCTGCGCCTAGTGGAGGTAAATCGGGCCTTCGCCCGAAAATTTGGCCAGCCTGCTCCAGTCTGGGGCGGGCAGTCTATCCAGGCGCTTCTGCATCCGGATGATATTGGCGACTGGCAAAGTTATGCCGGCAGGGTGCTTCGTCCGCCTTTCCATATTTCGCGTGAGCACCGCTGGCAAACTGCGCAGGGTTGGCGCTGGATCGCGTGGGAGGAGACGGCGGTGCGCGATGTCGACGGTCAGATCCGCGAGGTGCGCGCGGTCGGGCGCGATGTTACCAAGCACCGTCTGGCCGAGGAGCATTTCCGCAAGCTCTCCCAGGCGGTCGAGCAGGCCCCCGTATCGATCATCATCACCACGCCCGGAGGGACCCCTCAATACGTTAATTCCCGTTACACTGAGGTTACGGGCTACACGTTGGAAGAAATTTTTGAGCAGCAAATTCCCCTGCTGCGGGAGGGGCATGCGAGTGATGCATCTTACCGGCATTTCTGCTCCCTAGTGGCCGCTGGGCATAAGTGGTCGGGAGAATTGCGCACGAGCCGTAAAGACGGCTCAACGGCCTGGGAGTTTGTTCAGATCTCGCCGATTCGTAATCACCTTGAAGAGGTCACCTACCTGCTTTGCTTGCGTGAAGATATCAGCGAGCGCAAGGCGCTGGAGGAGCAACTCCGCCAAGCGCAGAAGATGGAAAGCCTCGGCACGCTGGCGGGCGGCATCGCTCACGATTTTAATAACATCATCGCCATCATCCGCGGCTTCACCGAGCTCGCGGTGGCGCTCCCAACTGGGGACGAACGGTTGGCGCGCTATTTGGCTACAGTCCATGACGCCGCCATCCGCGCTGCCTCTCTAGTCGGCCAGATCCTCGCCTTTAGCCGCAAGACTGAGCTGGCTTACCGTGCGGTGCACATAAACCAAATGGTGGATGAGCTGGTCGGATTACTGACCGAAACTTTCCCGCGTGATATCGAGCTGCGGCGCGATTTTGACGAAAGTATCGAGGCGTTCGCGGCCGACCCTGACCAAGTCCGTCAGATTCTGATGAACCTTTGCGTAAATGCCCGCGATGCGATGGCCAGCGGCGGGGTTCTGACTATTTCAACCCGACGCGTGGATGGCGCAAAACTCGTCGGCTTGCAGGCCGATCCGACTCAGGATTACGTCCACATTTGCGTGGCCGACACCGGTTCGGGGATGCCGCCCGAAGTTCGCGCCCGTATTTTCGAGCCCTTTTTCACTACAAAGCAGGAGACCGGCGGCACCGGCCTTGGCCTCGCGGTGGTCTATGGCATCGTAGTTTCCCACAAGGGCCTGATCGACATGTCCAGCGAGCCCGGAGTAGGCACGGTATTTCATGTTTACCTGCCGCTGAAGACCCGGGGCTTGGAGGCGCAACTGGCTGGCACCCCCGCCTACCCAGATAACATTCCCGCGGGCTCCGAGCATGTGCTCTTGGTTGAGGACGAAGTTGCGATTCAGGAAATGCTCGCGACCGTGCTGCGCCAAGTTGGCTACAAAGTTACGGTGGCAAGCGACGGTGCGTTCGCGATCGAAAATATCCTATCGGTCGGAAACGATTTGGACGTGGTTATGCTCGACCTAAATATGCCGCGAATGGGTGGCGTCGAGGTGTTGAAGGTCTTGCGCCAGCGACTGCCTGATCTGCCGGTCTTGATCATCAGCGGTCACCTGACTGAAACGGTGCTCGGCGAACTGCGCCAACTGGGCCAGCCGCATGAGCATATCCTCGAAAAACCCTTCGATTTTGTGAGTCTGGGTCGTGCCTTGCGGCGGGTGATCAAAAGCAGAGGCAAGGCCTGAGCTGCGCTGGATCCGGCTGTTCCGTCGCGAGAAGCCCCGAACCGGGCTTGCGGCGTCGAGTCACGCGGCGCAGCGTCAATGTTTCATTTAAAACGACTATGTTTACCGGCATCATCGAGGAGACGGGACGGGTGGAGCGCTTTGAGCGCGGGGGCGATGCGTGGAAACTCCGCGTTTCGGCCCGGACCGCGCTGGCGGACGTCGCCCTCGGCGATAGCATCGCGGTCAACGGCTGTTGCCTCACGGTAGTCAAGGCGGACTCCGAAGGTCTCGAGTTCGACGTGCTGGAAGAGACACGCCGCGTCACCAGTCTCTCGGCGGTCGGGGTGGGCGGAGTGGTCAACCTGGAGCGAAGCCTGCGCTTCGGCGGCAAGATGGGCGGCCACTTCGTCAGCGGCCACGTGGACGGCCTCGGCCTGGTCGAGGTTTTCGAGGCGCGTGGCGCGGATCGTTACCTGCGCGTGAAGGCTCCGGAGGGCGGTGGGCGTTACCTGATTCACAAGGGTAGTATCGCGATCGATGGCATTTCGCTGACGGTGGCCGAGGTCGAGGGCGACGTTTTCGCGGTCTGGCTGATTCCGCATACAGTGGCGGCGACCAATCTGGCGGGCAAGCGGCCGGGCGATCTGGTAAACCTCGAATTCGATCTGCTGGGCAAATACGTCGAGAAACTCCTGGCCGGTCGGACGGCTTGAGGAGCGGCCTTCCATGCAAGCGATCCTGAATGCCATCACGGAAGAGCTCGCGCGGCTTAAGGCTGACGGCGAGATGACCGTGCCGGTGTCCGACGCCACGCTCGATGGCCTGCGCGCGATGGTGCGGTCGCGCGGAGCGGTGGCGCAACCGGCTGGTGCGGAGGGCGGCGCGGCGGGTCCGATCGCGGTGAGTCCGGGCGCAGCGGTCCTGTCGGTTGCAGTTGCCCCCGTTAATCCCCTCCGGGCGGAACGTGAGGCGGCGGCGAAGGGACGAATGGGCGTGCCGGTGCCTGCTCCGGTTGCGGCGATCCCGAGCCTGCCCCCGCCGCCCGTGGTGATATTACCCGACGGCGACAAGGCGGCGCGTTGGGCGGCTTTGACGACGTTAATGCGGGAGCATCCGGTCTGCGTGGCGAGGGTGCGGTCTGGTCAAAAACTGGTGGCTGGCGCGGGGGCGCTGGACGCGAAGGTGTTTTTAGTCGGCGATGCACCGGGCGAGGAAGAGGAGGCGGCGGGCGAACCCTTCGCGGGCCCGGCCGGGGAGCTGTTGACGAAGATGCTCAAGGGCATGGGCCTTTCCCGTGAGACGGTCCATATTTCCTACTTGGTGTGCTGGCGTCCGACGGTGTCGGCGGAGGCGGGCGCGGATCCCTCCGGCAGCCGACCGCCGAGCGCGGAGGAGATCGCGTTTTGCCGTCCGTTTTTGCAGGCGACGTTGGACATCGTGCGCCCCGAGCTGGTCGTGGCGCTGGGAGGGACGGCGGCGCACGGTTTGCTGGGGGCGAGCTTCACGACCCTACCCGAGGTGCGCGGGCGGTGGTTGGACTTCGGCGGGCGGCCGCTGCTTGTCACCTACCACCCGAACTACCTGCTGCGCAGCGCGAGCAACCGCTCCAAGCGCGCGGTCTGGGAGGACCTCTTAAAAGTCATGGAGCGCGCGGGCCTGCCGATCAGCGAGCGGCAGCGAGGATTTTTTCTTTAGGGCTTTCAGGCCGGCCCGCGCAGGCGGCGCAGGGTGCGGCCGAGGAGGAAGGGGATGGCCTGGAGCGGGTGGCGCAGGCGGGTGGCGCGGCGGCCGAGCAGGACGGCGCCGGGCGCGGGTGGGGTCTCGGGGCCAGGGTGGGTGGCGATGTGGCGGGCGATCACGCCGAGGGGATTGTAATCCTCCAGGACGCGGCGGCGGGCCTCCAGGATGGCCGGAAGCCGGCGGGCGTATTCGTCCTTGGCGAGGGCGGCCTCGATGCGGCGGGCGGTGCCCTCGACGTCGTAGGGATCGATGCGGATAAAGCTGTCGGCGGGGAACCAACGTTCGGCGTCGGGGCAGCCGTAATAGAGTGGGAGGCAGCCAGCGAGGAAGGCGTCGGAGAGCTTTTCCGACCAATGCACGGGGGCGTAGTGGTTTTCGAAGACGAGATGGAGGCGGAAGGGCTCGAGGGCCTCGGCCTTGTCGCGCATGGGCCGCACGCCGTGACCGTAGATCTCGAGGGTGGGCAGGCGTTTTTTCAGAGCTTGGGTGAAGTCGAAGCGTAGGCGATGGAGGGTGTGGCCCTGGCGTTTGTCGGAGCAGACGGTGGAGAGGTCGGCGGTCTTGGCCGGAAGCGGGCCGGCGCGGAGGGCGTCGAGGTCGCGGCCGGTGCTGTCGTGCAGGCCGTAATACCAGAGCAGGGTGGAGGGGTGGTGGACGCGACGGGGGTGGGGAAGGTCGGCGGCGGACTGGCTGGTCAACACGTGGCCGAACTGGCGGGTGTAGGCGGGTTCGTAGAGTTTTACGGTGGGCGGCTCGTTGGTGATGAGCAGGGTCCGGCCGGGCGGGCAGCGCAGGCGTTCGAGCCGGTGGCCGGCGGGCAGCTCGTCGTAGACCAGCAGCCAATCGTAGTCGTCGAGCGCCGGATCGAGGATGAATCGGCACGAGCCCCACACCCCCGAGTGGCCGGGCGTCATGCGCAGCCAGGCGTCGGCGCGGTCGCCGCCGCGGTGTTTGGTGAGGAACTTTACGGTGATGGGGGGATTCACGGGAGGGCGGCGCGGCGCGCGGGAACGTGCTGGCGAATCGGGCAGGCGAGCGCAAATGGCAACCGTGTTTCCCCCGCCGCGGGGGGGGGGGCGGGGCGGGGGGGCGGGCGGACAAATTCACTTGCGTGCGGCCGGGCGGGGACGGTTTTCTCGCCGGCTCCTTTCCCCGTCTTCGCGGCCTTGTTGTTCTCCGGCGATGGATGCGCCGGCGCGACGGAGGGGCCCCGTCACCCATGGTCAACATCATCACCCTAAAGTGGGGCACCCGCTACGGCCCTGAGTTCGTCAACCGCCTGCGCGGGGCGGTCGCGCGGCATCTCCGCCTGGAGCACCGTTTCGTGTGCTTCACGGACGACCCCACCGGGCTGGACTCCGGCATCGTGACGCATCCCATACCCCCGCTCGATCTGCCGGACGACAAGGCGCGGACGCCGTGGCGCAAGATCGGCCTGTTCTCCGACGAACTCCCGATCCGGGGGCCGAGCCTCTTTCTCGACCTCGACCTGCTGGTGGTGGGGTCGATCGACTGCTTTTTCACCCACGCGCCGGACCGGATCCCGATCATCCACAACTGGGTGGAGGCCTACAAGGTCTTCAAGCGCCGGCCGGAGATCGGCAATTCGTCCGTGTTTCGGTGGGAGGCGGGCGCCTGCGGCGGGATCGTCCGCCAATACTATTCCGAAAAGGAGTGGGCGTTGAAGACCTTCTGGCCGCCCCAGACCTACCTGACGCACTGCATCCGCGACCGCATGGTCTATTGGCCGGAGGAGTGGGTGTGCAGTTTCAAACGCCACTGCATCCCGGCCTTTCCGCTCAATCATTTCCTCGCGCCGAAGATGCCGGAAGGCGTGCGCATCGTAGTTTTCCACGGTCGGCCCGACCCCGACGAGGCGATCATGGGCTATCGCGGCACCAAGCCGCACCACCGCTGCCTGCCCACGCCCTGGGTGGCGGAACACTGGCGCTGAGCGGCGCCGCACCGGTGCCCGTCCCGTCCATGGAACTCTGGCAACAGTTTCGCGCCCTGCTCATTCTAAGCGCCGAGCGGCGCGCGTTCGCGGCGACCCGGGCCGGGCCGCTGACCTCGGCGGACGGCGGCCACGTGCTCTCGCTCACCAGCATTCGACCCCGCCTCGCGACGCTGCACCTGGTGATCCAGCGCGCCTTGCGCGACGCGCCGCCGCCGGCGGCGCTGGAGGTGTGGCTGGACGCATCGCTCCGCGCCGAGCGCACGCCGGAGCTCGCCGCGCTGGAGCGGCGGGGCTGCGCGCTCAACTGGATCGAGGATCGCGGGCCGCATACGAAGCTCGTGTATTGCCTGGAAAAGCACGCCGGCCGCGCGATCATCACCCTCGACGACGACATCTGGCTGCCCCGGGGAGCGGTTCGCGCGTTGTTGGAAGCGCACCGGCGGCATCCGGGCGCGGTGGTGTGCAACCGGGCGCGCCCGGTGCTTTTGAAGCCGGACGGAAGTCCGGCCGCCTACTCGACCTGGCGCATCCGCCCGGGCGGCTCGGCGCGGCCGGAGCGGGCCCTGCTGCCCCTGGGCTACTCGGGCGTGCTCTATCCGCCGCGCGCGCTCGATCCCCGCGCGATCGACGCGGAGCTGTTCCGCCGGCTCTGCCCCACCGGCGACGACCTGTGGTTCACCGCGATGCGCCTGCTGCGCGGCGGCGAGGCGTTTGACACGGGTTTCCTGCGCGGCAAGGAGCTGATGGTGCCCGGCAGCGCCCGTTTCTCGATCAAGCGGCGGCACGGCGTGCGCGGTAACAACGACGAGTTCATCGCGCGTCTGTTCGACGAGCTGGGGCTCGCGGAGCGGGTGCGCGGCTAGCTCCGGATCAGGCGTCGAGCGCGCGGTTGGGGCAGTCGCGCTCCAGAATGGTCTCGGGCAGCCGGGAGGCGGGCGAGCAGTTGAGGATGCGGGCGCCCTTCTCGTCGGCGAGGCGGCGGAGGCGGCGGAAGTCCGCGCAGATGTTCTCGAAGTTTTGCTCCAGCCGGCTCGGCTCGGCGCTGGCCTCGGCGTAGAAGCGCCGCGCGCCGCCCAGATCCAGCCCGAAGACGCGCACGTCGCGGAAACCGAGGTCGAGCGCGGCGGTCACGCAGATCACGGCGACGGTGTGGCCGCTCACGATGGCGTTGGCGTCGGACCGCGGGTGGTCGACGGGCAGGCGGAAGGGCTTGCGGGTGTCGTCGTAGAAGTGGCAGGCGCCCGCGGTGCGGCCGAAGCGCAGGAGGGTCGCGGCGGCGGTGAAGGACAGCAGGGTGGCGGCGGAGCCCTCGCTGTAACGGCGGAAGTCCTCGAGCCGGCGCTCGAGGAAACCGGTGTCGCAGGCGACGTAGAGATCGGGCCGGATGCCGTGCTCGAGGGCCAGGGCGGGGGAGCCGTTGGCCCAGATGTTGGGGCGCAGGCGCAGGCGCGCGGGTTGCTCGATCGTCTGCACGGAGGGGCCGGAGAGCACGATGTGGCAGGCCCCCCCGCGGGTGTCGCGAAGACTCGAATACCAGCCGCCGCGCAGCTCGCGGTCCCCCCATCGGAGGTGGGCGCCGCGGTGGTCGAAGACGGCGTGGAGGTCGTGCGGGAAAAGCCGGTTGTGCCAATACGGGCGCCCGCCGACGAAGCGTAGGGCGAGGTTGGCGACGGTGGTCTTGAGGGAGCGGGTCATGGAGGGCGTGCAGCGGTGCGGAGCGGCGGGGAAAAGCTGGTCGCGCGGCGAAATCCTGGCAATCGCCGCTTGCGGCGGCGGGGCGGGTTTTCACTTGTGGGACGCGGGTGCGAACCCATGCTGGGCGCGTTTCGCCCCTTCGTCCCGGCGGATTCTGCCGGGCCGGGGCGCCACTTCCTCCGCCGCCCCCTTCCACCGACGCTCCCCATGACCAACCAAATCGAGCACCTGCACGTGGCGTGCTACCGCTGGGGCACGCGCTACGGGGTGGAGTATGTGAACAAGCTTTTCTCGATGGTCGGCCGGCATCTGTCGGGTCCCTTCACCTTCCATTGCGTGACGGACGATCCCTCGGGGCTGAGCCCGGGCATCGTGCCGCATGCCCTGCCGGCGAACCATTTCGGGGGGAACTGGAACAAGCTGATGAACTTCCAGGCGGATTTTCTCGGGCTGCGCGGCGCCCGGCTGCTCGCCCTGGACATCGACATCGTGATCGTGGACTCGATCGATTTTGTGCGCGAGCGACCCGAGCTGGATTTTATAATCGCGAAAAACTGGGCGAAGGATGGCCGGGGCAATTCTTCCTTCTACCGGCTCAAGGTCGGTTCGCACGCGCGGGTGTGGGAGGATTTTGCGCGCGCCCCCGAGGCAGCGATCGAACAGTGGCACGGTGTGAACCGGCGATTCGGCGACCAGCGCTGGATGAGCCACGCGATCGCCGACTACGCCTTTTTTCCCGAGGGCAGGATCGTTTCGTTCAAGGAGCATTGCGCCGCGCGGAGCCGGGAGTGGAAGCTGCCCTTCGGCTTTCGTCTCACGCACGGCACCCACCGGAAGGCGCGGCCGCCGAAGGGCGCGTCGGTGGTGCTTTTCCATGGCGTGCCGCTGCCTCCGGACGTCATGGATTTCGCCTGCGGCCGCTGGCGCCACGCCCCCTTCGTGGCGGAGCACTGGCGCTGAACGCGGCGGGTGCCGGGCACGGCGGCTCAATCCTCGATGGCGAAGGCCTCTGGCGGGAGGCAGGAGCGGAGGTCGTGGCCTTTTTTCACCAGCAGGAGGTCGGTGTGTTTAGGCCGGTTTGCGGCGGCATCGACCGGGAGCTGGTCGAGCGAGGTGACGACGCGCAGCGCGTGGAGTTCGCGGTCGCGCGGGTGCAGGACGACGTAGTCCCCTAGAAGGGAGCGGAAAAAAGCGACCGGATCGAAATCGGCGGCGGCGAGGTAGCCGGGGTCGAACTCCATGAAGCCGACGACCGCGCCCGCGTGTTCGAGCAGGGTCCGGCGGGCGCCGGCGAGTGCCTTGGGCTCGTAGCCTTCGATATCGAGTTTGAAGAGGACGCGGCGGCCGATGACGTCGGCGGGCGGGACGAGGGCGTCGACGCTCTCGACGGGCAGGTTCACGACGCGGATACCCGCGCCGGGGTGCAATTTCCCGACCGCGCTGGCGGTGCCGCTCCAAGCCGGGTCGATGTAGAAGGGCTGGGCAGGACCGGGCCGGTCGGAGATCAGCGCGTTGAAGAGGCGGATGCGCGCGGAGTCGGGGTGCAGCGCGCGGCTGCGTTCGGCCAGCGCGTGGATCTCCGGGTTGGCCTCGAAGCCAAAGAGGCGCGCGTCGTGGCCGTAGGAGCGGGAGAAGAGGCATTCGCCGTAATTGAGCCCGATGTCGAGGACCGCGCCGGGCCGGAAGCGGTCGACCAGGCGCCTCCAGGCGACCGTGGCCCGGGGGGCGTGGCCGCGCGCGGTGGCTCGGATAAGGAAGTCGCGGGCCCGGCGATCATCGGGGTCGATGAAAAGCGGCCAGTCGGTGCCAGGCAGGCGCACCCGCCCGGGGTGAAGGGTGCGGTAGCGGAGCAGGACGCGGAGCGAGTCTTGGAGGGACCGCCACTTTTGTTTGATGGGAGATTTCATGGATTGAGGGCGGAGCGGCACGAAGGGGGCGGTTCGTCGCGCCGCCTATCCTAGCGTCTGGCGGTCGTAGAGTTCGCGGTAGACCGGGTTGCCGGCGTGAAGGGCGTCGTGGGGGCCGTCGGCGACGATGCGGCCCTCTTGGAAAACGAGGATGCGGGTGGCATGGGCTTCACGTCCACCTCGGGCCGGATGCCGGCGGGATCGTCGGTAAAGCAGACCACGCGGAGCGGCCGGCTGGTGTTGCGCATGGCCATCGCGTAGGTCCGGTTCACGTAGTCGGAGCCGTAGCGTTTGCCCCATTTCAGGCAGAGCAGGATCTGGGGGGCGGCGGTTTGGGCGGCGTTTGGCATCGCGTGGGAAAGAGTGGAGGTGAAGCGCCGGCGGGCGGGAGGCAATTTTGATTTAGGCGGCGTCGTTTGCCGCGCGGCCTAGGCCGGCAACTGGTGATCGTAGAGCTCGCGGTAGACTGCGTTGCGGCTGTGAAGGGAGGAGGACTTGATCTGGTGATTGACTGGTGCTGAATCTTTTAACGCACGCGTTTAGTCGATGGTTTCGATCTGAAACACGCCAAAGACCGAGAAATCAGCCGCATTCAGGGTCAGCAGGCGTCCGATGCCGGCGGCGTAGTAGGTGGCCGCTAGTTGGGTATCGAGGAGTCGTTTGCGCCCCAGGCGGTGTTGTCGCAACCACGAGAGTGTCAAGCGGGTGGAATCCAAGGTGGGGTAGGTCGGGCGAACTTCCACCGATTCCCACCAATGTTGCGCCCGCTCGACGGCTTGCTCGATGGTCAATGGCCGAACAAAACGTTTCGGGTCGGTCGTCGCATGGATAAACTCGGTCAGGACTTGCGGTGCGAGGGCCAGCGGCTGGTCGTGCCGCGATAGCATCGTATCGAGCCAGCGTGTGGCTGCGGCGTTACCCGGGGCCTCAAGGATTTCCAACTGAACCAGAAAAGTGGTATCGATCCCGTATAGCATCAGGGAACGGACTAATCCAAGATATCACCGAGCAGTCCCTCGCGATCCGTCCAAGGTTGGCGAACCGCCTCGACCGAAGCCGGTTGCCGATCACGCAAGCTTTTGGAGGGACGTATGTTCGCGCGGCGATACGACTCCATCGCCTCGCGCATTAATTCCGAGGCGGGGCGATCTTGCTCGCGCGCATAACGCTGGAAATCGGCATAAACCGGTTCGCTTACGTTAAGCGTGATGGTCTTCATATAGTTCTCGATATAGTTGATCGATGGCTCTGTCAACCGTGGGCCTGATGATCGTAGAGGGTTCGGTAGAGGTTATTGGTGGCGTAAAGCGCCTCATGCGCGCCGTCGGCGACGATGCGCCCCTCTTGGAAAACGAGAATGCGGGTGGCGTGGCGGATGGAACTAAAGCGGTGCGCGATCATGAACGTGGTGCGTCCTTTCACTAGGTCGCGAAGCGCTTCCTGGATGGCCGCCTCGCTCTCCGAATCGAGCGCGCTGGTGGCTTCGTCGAGGATGAGGATGGGCGCGTCCTTGAGGAAGGCCCGGGCGATGGCGATGCGCTGGCGCTGGCCGCCGGAGAGGGTGTTGCCGCGCTCGCCGACCATCGTGGAGTAGCCCTGGGGCTGGGCGGCGATGAATTCGTGCACGTGAGCGCGGCGGGCGGCCTGCTCGACCTCGGCGTCGGTGGCGGCGAGGCGGCCCATGCGGATGTTGTCGGCGAAGCTGGCGTTGAACAGCAGCGGCTGTTGGGGCACCACGGCGATGCGTTCGCGCAGGGCGGTCTTGTCCAGCTCACGCAGGTCGATCCCGCCGAGCGTCACGCGGCCCGCCGTCGGGTCGTAGAAGCGGGGCAGCAGGGTGATGAAGGTGGACTTGCCCGCGCCGCTCGCGCCGACCAGTGCGATGGTCTCGCCGGGTTCGGCTCGCAGGTCTAGGTCGCGCAGCGCGGGGCGGGCGGCGGCATCGACCGCCTCGCCGGGGCGGGGAGCGTAGGCGAAGCCGACGCGCTCAAATATGATGGGTAACGGGCCGGTAGGCAGGGTGCGCGGCGAGGCAGGAGCGGGCACGGTATCGGCGGCGTCGAGGATATATTCGAGGCGCTCAAGCGAGGCTTCACCAGTCTTCAGCATGGCCTGGATGGAGCTGATTTTTTTCACCGGCTCGTAGGACATGTAGAGAGCGAGCGCCAGCGCGGTGAAGGTCTCAAAGGTCATGCCATTGCGGGTGCCGAAATACAGGGCGGCGACAAAGCCGCAGACCGATACTACCTCTATTACCGGAGTAACGTAGGACTGGTATTTTACCGTCTTCATACCGAGGTCGAACATCCGGCGAATATTTTCCCGGAAGCGGATGCGTTGCCGCGGTTGGAGGTTATAGGCTTGGATCTCGAGTGGGGACTGGAGCGTCTCAACGGTCATCGAGCCTAGTTCACCGCCGCTCTCGGCGAGTTGGCGGGAGCGTTTGACCAACTGGCGCGAGGCGACGTGGATCGGAATGATGCAGAGTGGCACGCTTAGCATGGCAATAAGCGCGAAGAGCACGCTTTTCTCGGTCAGGCAGAGGTAAACCAGCGTCGCGAGCGAGGCTAGGAGGGTGAAGGGCTGTTTCACGATCTCACCGGCGACGTTCACCACGACGGCCTTGAGTCGCTCGGTATCGCCGATGAGGCGGGCGTGGAGATCGCCGGCCTTGTTGCGCTGGTAAAACTCCAAGGGCAGCTCGAGGAGCCGGTCGTAAACCTCCAGGCGGATGTTTTCTAGGGTGATGAAGCCGGCTTCGTTCACCCAGTAGCGGTTGGCGATGGCCGCCGCGCCACGGATGACGAAGACTAGCGGTAGGCCGATGCAGGCGAGCAGCAGAAGACTGCCCTCGAAGGATTCGCCAAAAAGGCGGCGCGCGAAGTCCACAACCATCGGATCGATCTTGTCCTGCTTATGGAAAAAGATCGGCAGCAGATACTTCATCGCAATGGGCAGGCCAGCCCCGGTGGTTATTGCGAAAACAGCGGCTGCGATCAGGCTGCCGATCAGATGCCAGCGGGCGGGGCGGAGGTGATGCAGGTGGCGGCGGTAGCGACCGAGGCCTGCGGAGGGCGGGACTGATTGGACCGGTGGGGGAGAAATGGGGCGGCTCACGGGGCAGGATTGGGCGTTACTGGGAATTATCATGGTGTTTCGCTGCCTCCGCATGGGAAGGCAATTGTGGGAGATTTTGGACCTCCCTTGTTGACGCGGGCGCTGCGTTTCCGGTCTGCTGGAATCTACTTCCCCGCCTGCCATGCTCGATCCCAAGCTTCTCCGCGAATCGCCCGAACTCGTCCGCGCTGCCATCGCGAAAAAACATCTCGAAGTCGATCTCGACGCCGTGCTCGCCCTAGACGCCGCTTGGCGCGTCCAATTGGCCGAGGTCGAGGCCTTGCGCGCCAAACAAAAGGCGGCCAACACCGAGATGGCTCGCCTACCTAAGGGTTCGCCCGAGTTTATCGCCAAGGTGCAGGAAATGAAGACCGTCTCGGCTGAGGTGAAAGCACGAGAGGCTGGTCTGGGGGAGATCGAGGCCAAGCACCGCGCGGCCATGCTTACGTTGCCGAATCTGCCCCACGAAAGCGTGCCGGCCGGTCGCACTCCGGAGGAGAATGTCACCTTCGCCACTTGGGGCACCTGCGAAGGACTATCCCCTGTTGCCAAGGCGCATTGGGAGATTCCGGGTTTCGAGAAACTCATCGACTTTGCCCGCGGATCGAAGGTTACCGGGGCCGGTTTCCCTTTTTATATCGGCGACGGCGCGCGCATCGTGCGGGCCCTGCTCCAGTTCTTTTTGGATGAGGCGGTTGCCGCAGGTTACACCGAGGTTAATCCGCCCATCTTTGTGAACGCCGCCAGCGCCACCGCGACGGGTCAGTTACCGGACAAGGAGGGCCAGATGTATGAGGCGGTGGCGGATGGCTTCTACGCCGTGCCCACCGCCGAGGTGCCGCTGACCAACTTCTTCCGCGATGAGATCCTCGACGCCGAGGCCCTGCCCGTGAAACGCGCCGCCTACACTCCCTGTTTCCGCCGCGAGGCGGGCAGCTACGGCAAGGACGTGCGCGGGCTAAATCGCCTGCATCAGTTCGACAAGGTTGAGTTGCTCAAGTGGGTGCATCCCGAGACCAGCTACACCGAGCTCGACGCGCTCCGCCTCGATGCTGAGCGCCTTTTGCAAAAACTCGAGCTGCCCTACCGTGTGCTTCTGATGTGCGGCGGCGACGTGGGTTTTTCCCAAGCCAAAAAATACGACCTGGAGGTCTGGGCCGCTGGTCAGCAGCGCTGGCTGGAGGTGTCGAGTTGCTCCAACTTCGAGAGCTTCCAAGCCCGCCGTGCGCAAATCCGTTTCCGCAACGCCGAGGGCAAGCCCGAGCTCGTGCACACCCTCAACGGTTCCGGCCTGGCCGTGCCCCGCGTGTTGGCCGCGCTGCTGGAAAACAACCTCCAGCCGGACGGCACCGTGAAGCTACCCGCCGCCCTCGTGCCTTATTTCGGCCGCGACACGCTGCGCTTTGGGTGAGGGTGGACGGCTCGGATTTTTTAACCGCGGATTACGCAGATGAACGCGGATAAAGACCGACTGCATTGGGAACTCTCCGAGGCGATCATTGGCGCTGCGATGACGGTATTGAATACACTCAAGCCCGGCCTGAACGAGAAGGCCTACGAAAACGCCTTGGTGATCGAGCTTCGCAAGCGAGGCCATGTGGTGGAGCAACAGCGTCAATTCGATGTGATCTATGACGGCCACGTGGTGGATACTCTGATTCCCGATTTGATTGTGGATGGAAAGGTCATCGTGGACCCCAAGGTCGCGGAAACGTTCACCGATACCCATGTGGCCCAGATGCTTGGCTACCTAACGATCACGGGGCTGGAACTCGCCCTGCTGCTCAATTTCAAACATGTCCGCCTCGCTTGGAAGCGGGTTGTTCGTTCCCATCCGAGCGCTTCCGCGTGATCCGCGGTTAAAAATGAATTGGTCCCTCGTTGCGGAAAAACTGGCCGCCGCCATCCCCGTAACCGCTTTGCACCCGGCGGTGAGACGATGGTTGGATGCTCCGGGAAACGCCTCCGCCCGGCTCGCGGTGGCTCTTTCCGGCGGAGCCGATTCGGTTGCGCTGTTGCTGCTGCTTTGGGCGCATTGGCCGGAGCGGCGTGGGCGTTTGCTGGCTTTGCACTTTAATCATCGTTTGCGCGGGCGGGCCTCGGCCGGCGATGCGCGGTTTTGCACCGCGCTCTGCCGTGGCTTGGGCGTAGGCTTGGTCGTAGGCGAATGGACGGAACGACCGATCGGCGAGGTTACCGAGGGCGTGGCCCGGGCGGCACGGCAGGCTTTTTTCAACGCCCAGCTCGGGCGCAGGCGGATTGGGGTGCTCTGCACCGGACACCATCGCGACGATCTGGCGGAAACATTCTTCATGCGTCTGGCCCGAGGTGCGGGCACCGTAGGACTGGCCGCGCCGCGCCCCGTGCATGTGCAAGTGGCGCTTAGCCGAGTGGTCCTGCGACCCTTGCTAAACCTCGACAAGGCGGGTTTAATTGGCGATCTCCGCGTGGCTGGCGGGCACTGGCGAGAGGATGCCTCCAATACCTCAGGAATCCATCTGCGTAACCGGGTGCGGTCTGCCTTGGTGCCGGTCTGGCGCGAGGTTGCGGCCGAGCCGGGCCGAGACGCGCTGGCTGGGCTGGCCTTGTCGCGTGAACTGCTTCAGGAGGACGACGATGCGCTGGAGTTCTGGGTGGATCGCGTGACGCGCATTGATGCGGGAGGCGGCCTCGCCTTGCCGCCGCTGGCTGGTTTGCCCCGGGCGGTTTTGCGCCGGGCGGTGCGGCGCTGGCTGGAAAGCACGCCTGCGCGCACAGATATTAACCGTAAGGGTTTCAATGCTTTAGTAGACCTAGTCGCCTCTGGCCGTGCTGGTGCGCGCCACAGCCTCGGCGCGGGACATTTTGCGCGGCGAGGGCGAGCGCGTTTGACCTGTGAGCCTGTGTGAGCGGGTAGATGACGCCCGCATGACGTTCACCGCCGTTCGCCCGCGCGGTATTGGTCTGCGTTCGTTGACTTATGTATGTGGAACCTGCACCTTCTTCCCCTAGTCCATTCTCTGATGCCTGATCCCACTCAAGACAGTCCCAAGTCTCCGCGGCGCCCGCTTAAAAGCCTGCCTCCGGATAAATTCCAGCCTCGCATGTGGCTGATTTGGATCGCGCTGCTGGCGACTATCCTCGCCGTGCTGATTCTTAATCCTGCAAAGACACAGGGCGTGTCCGTGCTCAAGATCACCGAGGTGGTCGAGCTAGCAGAAAAGGGCCAGGTTAAGGAGGGTATGCTACGCTACAATGGCAGCGGTGCGCCCTACTGGTATGACATTACCGGCGAGTCCACCGAGCCCACCCTTATGGTCGAGGGCGGCGGGGCTAAGACTAACCAGTTCCGCGCCGCTGGTCGCCTGACCGATGAGACCTACGAGCGCCTAGAAAAAACGGGTGTCTTTAAGCAAACCCCTGCCTCCGGCGTCTGGAGCAACCTCGTCATCAACCTGCTCCCGATTTTCCTGATCCTCGGGCTGCTTTATTTCCTCTTTGTCCGCCAGCTTAAGAACGCAGGCCGTGGCGCCCTGAGTTTTGGTAAAAGCAAGGCCAAGCTCCTGAGTCGCGACCGCGACAAGGCGACCTTCGCTACCGTAGCCGGTTGTGATGAGGCCAAGCAGGAGATTGCTGAAGTCGTAGATTTTCTAAAGGACCCGAAAAAATTCCAAAAGATGGGCGGTAAGATCCCCAAGGGTATCCTGTTGGTCGGCCCTCCCGGCACGGGCAAGACGCTCCTCGCCAAGGCGGTCGCGGGCGAGGCTGATGTGCCCTTCTTCAGTGTCAGTGGCTCGGACTTTGTGGAGATGTTCGTCGGTGTCGGCGCCAGCCGAGTGCGCGATATGTTTGAACAGGGCCGGAAAAACGCTCCCTGCATCATCTTTATCGATGAAATCGATGCGGTCGGTCGCCAGCGCGGCGCCGGTCTCGGCGGCGGTAACGATGAGCGCGAGCAGACTCTCAACTCCATGTTGGTCGAGATGGACGGTTTCGATACCTCTGAAGGCGTCATCATCATCGCTGCTACCAACCGCGCCGACGTGCTCGACCAGGCTTTGCTCCGTCCGGGTCGCTTTGACCGCCAGATCTACGTCGACCTGCCCGACCTCGCCGGTCGCGAACAGATTCTCAAGGTCCACGCCAAAAAGATTCCCCTCGCGGACGATGTTGATCTCAACGTCGTCGCGCGGGGCACGCCCGGTCTCTCGGGCGCCGAATTGGCCAACCTGCTTAACGAGTCCGCCCTCCTTGCCGCCCGCCGCAACAAGAAGCGGGTCGACGCCCAAGATGTGGATGACGCGCGCAACAAGGTCCTCTTTGGCCTGGAGCGCCGCAAAGGCATGGACGCCGAGGACCGCAAGATCGTCGCGGTGCACGAGGCCGGCCATGCGCTCGTCTCGGCGGTGATCAAGGACGACACCATGCCCGTTCACAAGGTGACCATTATCCCCCGTGGCCGGTCTCTGGGTAGCACGATGTATATTCCCTCCAAGGATACCTACAACTACGCCAAGCGCCGCATGCTCAACCAGCTCGCGACCCTCTTCGGCGGGCGTATCGCCGAGGAGACGGTGTTGGGCGACATCACCTCAGGTGCTTCCGGCGACATCCGCCAAGCCTCCAAGCTCGCCCGCCACATGGTGTGCGACTGGGGTATGAGTATTCTGGGGCCCATCGCCTTTGGCTCGAACGAGGATACGGTTTTCCTGGGGCGTGAGATTACTCGTTCCCAGAATCACAGCGAGGAGACCTCCCGGACCATTGATTCCGAGGTGAAGAAAATCGTGGACGAGCAATATGCTCGGGCCCGCGAGATCATTTTCGGTCATCGCGCTGCGCTCGACAAGATCGCCGAGGCTCTGCTTGAGCATGAGACCATCGAGGGTCGCCACGTGAACGAGATTCTCGAATTCGGGGAAATCCGTTCACCCATTGCCTTGCCTGAGCCGCCCCCGATTCCGGCCAGCGCTAAAGCTGAGGTCCGTCCTGCCGCGCCACGGGAGGAGCCCGAGGCGCTGGGCGGCACGCCTTCGCCGTCCCCGGCCTAAGGTTGATTACGGCGGGCCAGCCGATTGAGCCAGGCCCGCCGCCCCCCACTTAGGCTTAGTGACTTGGGGCGGCGCCACCGCCTTCGGCGGTCTCGGCGGCGAGGATCGCGTCGAACGAAGCCTTGTCGTTGGCCTTCATGTAAGCCTCGCGTGCGCTAATCTCGCCGTTATCGAAGCGTTTCCGCAGGGAGAAGTCCATCGACACCATGCCATCGGCCATGGAGCCCTCGATGATATTGCGGATGGCGGAGATGTTACCCGCGCGGATGGTGCCGCCTAGGGCGTCGTGCGGCAGGAGGATTTCGTGCACAGCGCAACGGCCGCCGGCCTTTTTCTTGCAGAGGAGCTGGGACACGACGCCGCGGAGACAGGAGCCGAGGGTGACGCGGATCTGGTTCTGCTCGTCGGCGGGAAAGGCGTCGATGATGCGGTCGATGGTCTTCGGGGCGTTGTTGGTATGCAGGGTGGCGAACACGAGCATGCCCATGGAGGCGCAACCGAGGGCGAGGCGCATGGTCTCGAGCTGGCGCATTTCGCCCACGAGGATGATGTCGGGGTCGGCGCGCATGGCGCCCTTCAGCGCGTCGGCGAAGCTCTCAGTGTGCTCCAGCACCTCGCGGTGAACGATCACCGACTTCTTGTTCTGGTGCACGAACTCGATGGGATCCTCGACCGTGATGATGTGGCGGGTGGAGTTCAGGTTAATGTAGTCCATCATCGCTGCGAGGGTGGTGGACTTGCCGGAACCAGTGGGGCCGGTCACGAGGACCAAGCCTTCGCGCAGGGCGCAGAGTTTTTTCAGTGCCTCGGGTAGCTTCAGGTCGTCGAACGAGAGAATCTTCGAGGGAATCTGGCGGAATACGGCGGCCATACCGAGGGCGTTGCGCAGGTAGTTGACGCGGAAGCGGGCCAGGCCGGGGATCTCGTAGGCGAAATCGAGGTCGTTATTTTTCAGGAAATGTTCCCAACGGTGGGAGGCGCAGATTTCCTTCAGCAGTTCTTCCATGTGCTCCGAGGTGACCTTGGGGAAATCGGTGAGGTCGCGGAGGGAGCCGGATACACGGGCGCGAGGGTGGATGCCGACCATCATGTGGAGGTCGGAACCGTCTTTGGCGCGCATGGCGCGGAGCATGTGGTCGATGGCAGCGGGCATGGTAAAAAGGGGAGTAGCGAGTAGTGGGTAGCGAGTGGCCGGAGGGCGGGTGGCTTAGTCGGTGGTGGGGACGGCGGCGCGGACGGCTTTATTTAGGATGTTCACCCGGGCGACCTCGTTGGTGATTTTGCCTTCCTTCCAAAGGTCGAGGATGGAGTTATCCATTGAAATCATGCCCTCGCGTTTACCGGTATCGAGTGCGCTGGGGATGCCTTGGGTCTTGCCGTCGCGCACCATGGAGGAGACGGCGAGGGTATTGACGAGGATCTCGGCGGCGAGGGCGACGCCGCCGTTCTTGGCGGGCAGGAGGCGCTGGCAGAGAATGCCGCGGAGACTCTGCGCCACCATCGCCCGGATCTGGGACTGCTGGCCGGGCGGGAACACGTCGAGCAGGCGGTTCAGGGTAGAGGTGGCGTCGCTTGTGTGCATGGTGCCGATCACCAAGTGGCCGGTCTCGGAGGCGCTGATGGCCATCTCGATGGTCTCAAGGTCGCGCAGCTCGCCGATCACGATCACATCGGGGTCTTCGCGGAGGGCGGCTTTCAGGGCGGTGGCGAAGGTGTTCGTGTGGCGGCCGGCTTGGCGCTGGGTGACGTTGCAGCCCTGGCTTTGGTGAAGGAACTCGATGGGGTCCTCGACCGTGATGACGTGATCGTCGCGGGTGCGGTTCAGCTGGTCGATCAGCGAGTTCAGGGTAGTGGTCTTGCCGGCGCCGACGGGGCCGGTGACGAGGATGAGGCCGTTATGGTAGCTGAGGAGTTTCTCGATCACGGCGGTGTTTTTGAAGCCCAGATCGGCGGGGGTGCGGACCTTTTCAGGCACGATGCGGTAGGTGCCCTTGGCGCCCTCCTTGTGCTCCATTAGATTAACGCGGATGCGGCGGCCGCCTTCCATGGCCAGGGCGTAGTCGTAGTCTCGTTTTTTGTTAAAGATTTCGACCTCGGGTAGAGCCAGCAGGCAGGTGTTGAGGCGTTGTGAATCGGCGGCGGAGAGGGGTTGGGAGGAGAGAAAGCTCAGGGCGCGCATATTGCGCACGTAGGGCGGGGCGCCGGCGGAGAGGTGGAGGTCGCTCGCGCCGAGGCGCTGCACGGTGCCGAGCAGTCCGAGCATGAAGGCCTTCAGGTCTACTTCGCCTAGGGTAGGGACGACCGAAAAATCCACCTGGTTGGATACCGGCTGGGGTGGAGAAGCGGGCGCAGCCTTGGCTGCGTTCGCGATCTCGCTGGCCGCGGGGGAAGGGGTGGCGGCCTTCGTAGCGGGTAGGCCCGGCAAGGCAGGGGCTTCGGCGTCGGAGGCGGCGAGGGTCTGTGACTCCTCGACGAGACGGTTGAGCAGGTCGAGGTCCGTCGTGATATCCTGATCGAGCAGGGCTTGGCCGAAGCCGAGGGCGTCTGCGCCGGGAGGCAGGCCTTGGGCGATGGCGACGGCGCGTTTGGCGTCGAGGACGTTTTCCTGCACGCACAGGGTGGCGATCCAGAGGACTTCTTTTTGCATAGGGGCTACTTCGGAAGCGAATCCACGCCGACGAGCGAGGGAAGCGCGAACATTGAAAGTTTTACGGCCAGCTTCGAACTCTGGCGATGCGGCATCTGGCAATATTGAAAAAAGAAACACCCCGCCGGCTTGTGCCGACGGGGTGGGTAGAGGACCGGGGTTCAGACCCGATCAGGACTTAAGGCGTCTGGGTAACCTTCAAGCGCAAGAAGCGGCGCGGTGTGATGGTGAGATCCGCGGTATCGGTGTAGGAGGCGGCTCCGGCCGTTGTGAACGGATCAAAGGTATACACAACGGTCCAGGTGGCGGCGGCCAGATCGGACTTGGCCTCGATCTCATAGCGAAGGCTGGCGTCGGCTGGGTGGTCAAAGGCAAGGGTGAGGAAGTTACCCGAGCGACCGGTGGTGTAGGCGGAGGCCGCGTCGCTCACGACAGGTGACTGAGCGAGCGCGTATTCGGCAAAGTTGCTCAGCCCGTCGCTGTCTGGATCGGAGGCGGGCAGGGTATCGGTGAGCGAAGGGAAGCCGGCGGCCCAGGTTTGGTAGGGACTGAGCGGAGCCGCGACCAAAGCTACGACGGCGGGCGTGGCCCCATTGGCGTCGTCATCGTAAGCGTAGCTCAGTGAGTAGCCAGCTGGCAGGCCGCTGACGGTGGCGAAGGTTCCGGTGACTGCAGTGGTTCCCTTTAGAAGGACGTAGAAGGGGGCATTCAGGCTTCCGGTGCCGCTGAGGTTCAGTGTAGATGCAGCGCCGAGGGTGAAGCCACCCGAGGCGGCGGTGATGCTCGGAACTTGGGGGCTGGCGGAGCCGGCGTAGGCGATGGCCAAGGTGCCTTCGATCGAAGCGCCGGTGTCGGCCGTGAGCACGCCCTCGGGGGCTAGCGTAGCCCCGGCGGCGACGGTGATAACGTCGCTGGTGTGGCCGGCGAGGCCGAGTCGGCCGGCGTTGACTAGAGTGGGCCCGAAGTAGTCGTTGGATGGAGAGGTGAAGCGCACCGTGCCGGCGCCATTCTTGGTCAGCGCGCCCAGGCCGGTGGCGGCGCCTTGGAGTGTGATTACGCGAGGCGCATTCAGGTCATCGGCACCGGTCACGATCGAGGGGCTGCCGTTCATGGCGACGGGCAGGGTGGAGGACCAGTCGGCGAGCGCGCCGAGGGTGCCGCCGCCGAGGCGCAGGCCTGCGACGAAGGTAGGTTCGGAGCTCCCCAGCACCAGGCCGCCTGAGCCGACGTAGAGGGTGCCGCCGCCGAGGTTTAGGTAGGACTTCCCGGCCAAGGCGCCTTGGCCGAACTGGATGCGTTGGGCCTTGGCGACGGCCGAACCGCGCACATGCATGATTACCTGGCCGGCAAAGGGACTGCCCAGTAGCACGCCCGAGGTGGTGTCGGTCGAGGTGAAGGTGCCGCCGTTGATATCAAGCACCGACCAGCGAGTGGTGTTGTTGATGCCGACCGTGACCACACCGTCGACGATCAAGGAGCCGGAGTCTACGCGGGCACTGACACTAGAATTGGCGCCGGTGAGAGCGCCGATACCGAGGGCGCCGGTCACGTTCACCGCGCCGCCGTTGACGTAGAGGCCTTGGGTGACCTGGCCGCTGGCGGGTTCGCTGCCAATGTTTAGGGCTCCGCGGCTCAGGGAGATCGATGCGGCATTCAGGGTGCCGCCGGTGACGTTGATAAAGGGTTCCGCGGAAGACTGGTTGGCCTCGGTGACGATGCCTCCGGTGAAGTTCGCGATGCCCGAGGTAACCTCAAAGCCGATGGAGGCGTTGGTGAGTAAAGAAGCGCCGGAAGCGTTCAGGGCGCCGCCGTTTACCAGTAATTTGGCAGTGCCGGCGGTCCCTAGATTTGCGGCGGCGGTGTTGAAAGTCGCCCCTGTTCCGATGGCCAAGGTGCCGGCGGAAACGGTGGTGTTCCCGGAGTAGGTGTGGGTGCCGCCCAAGGTCAGGGTCCCGGAGCCTGATTTCGTGAAGCTCAAGCCAGTGCCCGAGGGAGAGCCGGTGTAGGTGGTCGAGGCGTTGTTCTGGCCGACGTTCAGCGCGAGGGGAGCAGACAAGGTGTTGGCCAAAGGCAGGGCGCGGTCGCCGGCGAGGCCGCCGAGAGTCAGGGCAGCGACGGGGTCGGCCACGACGAGCGTGCCACCGGTGGTCGAGTAGGTGAGCGTGCTGTTTTGCAACGCGCCCGAGTTCGCGATGATCAAGGTGCCGGCGGACAGGGTCGTGTTGCCGGAGTAGGTATTGGCCGCGCTCAGGGTGGTGTCGCCCGTGCCGACAAACTGGAACTCGCCGGTGCCGCTCAGCACATTGGCCAAGGCGATGGAATCGGTGCGATTAAAACGAACCACACCGCTGTTGGTGATGGTTCCAGCGATTGCTCCAGTGGTGCCGCCATTGCCTATCTGGAGGGTGCCTCCGGAGATAGAGGTGGCACCGGTATAGGTGTTGTCGGCGGTGAGCAAGAGGGTGCCTGAGCCGGATTTCACGATGCCAACCCCAGTGCCGCTAACCGCGCCGGCGAGGGTGAGAGTTTTTGTCTCGGCTATGTCCGCTAGCACGCCACCGGCGGTCAAGGCGAGTGGGGTGGAGATGAGGTGATCTGCACCGGAGGCGTTCAACAGGGCGGCGGCGCTTTTGTTGTCCAAGGTAAGGGTGGCGGCGCCGGCCAGGGTAACAGATTGGGCTGACGCCAGCGTGAGCGCGCCGACGGTGCGCGGGGCGTCGAGCGTGACGGTGCGCGGGGCGGAGAAAGTGGCTCCGGCTGCGCCCGTGATGTTGGCGATGGTGCCGATGGCGTTGGGCACGGTATCGCCAGTCCAGTTGACGGCGGTGGACCAGGTGCCGGAGGCATCTGCATCCCAGGAGCGTTCAACGGCGGCGTCGGTGGCGATGGTCAGGGTGACGCCATTGGCGCCGAGTCCGAGGGTGTAGATGCGGCCCGCGATCTGGGTGGCGGGGTTGAGCGTGAGGTTGCTCAGGGCGCCGTTGAGGGTGCCGGTAAACTTGATGAGATCAAAAACTCCTACGGCAGTGAGTGGATCGGTGGTGCCAGGGTTGTAGAGGGAGACGACGCCACCGTTAATGGTGAGGCCGTTTGCGCCGGTGACTTGAAGCGTATCGGCTTCGAGGGGATTGTTGGCTTCCCAGGCGATCTTGCTGTCGGTGGCCAGGGTAAGGGAGCCGACCTTGAGGGTGCCGAGGCCGTTCAGGCCGGGAGCGAGGGTGGTTCCGGCGTTGGCGGTTACTAAGCCAGTAACGATACCAGTTCCCGTGAGTATGGCGGTGTTATTTAGGGTGATCGGACTGGAACCGGTTGCTGACCCGGTGGTATTGCCTACGACCAAGGTGCCGCCGTTGACGGTGGTGGTGGGTGTGCCTAGGCGAGTGTTGCCGGCAGGGTTATTGAACTCCACGCGTCCCGCTCCGATGATTACGTTGCTGGGGGCGAAGGCGGCGCCAAAGATGATGGTGCCGGTGCTTAGGCCGTCGGTGTTACAGTTCACGGTGACGCTCCCAGCGTTGCTGCGGACGCTGACCTGGGCGGTGGATCCGAAAGTGAGGGTGCGGCCAGTGGCGACTTGCAGGTTGATGGTATTACCGCTGGCGGCGACTCGGTATAACATGTTCTGCAGAGTCAGATCCTTGGTCGCCGAGGCCATGTCGATGCCACCGGTGTTGGTTGCGGTGAAGGTGCGACCGTTGCCGTTGAAGGACACGGGTAGAGCCGGATCCTTGATTTGGATGGTGCGGACGCCCAAGTCCTTACTTGCGCCAACGGTAACCGACTGGATGCCGTCTAGGTCTCCGGCGAGGATGACGCGGTTGTCGAAGATCCAAGTATCGGTGGAGGTGGTCGTGTTGGCTGGGGCGACGGTGATCGGCGTGTTGTCGGCGTTCACCCAGGCGGCGAGTGCATCTAGGTTGGTTTCGTTGTTGGCCTTGTAAAGGTCGGCTGCGGGCGAAAGGGAAGCGAAGGCGGCGAGCAAAAGCGCAGTGAGCGCGGGGTGGTGGAGGGAGCGGGAATACATAGGGGTAGGGGAAAAGGGGCGGGATGGGGTGGGGCGGCGCACGCACGGAGGGAGAGCGGCCATGGGGGTAAAACGGGTGCTGATCTTAGTAGAGCTGGAACCAGACGTTGCGCATTGAGAACACAGACGAGGTGTCCCCGACCGTCTTGGTCCAAGTTACGCGCTTCACACTGCAGTCGCCGAAGACAGCGTTGAACTTTGTGCCATGGCGGGCGGGGTCGGCCAAGGTGGGGTCTACTTGATCGCCGATGTATTTTTGAAAATCGGCTAGGGACGATGGCGTAATGCCGATGTTCGCATTGGAGATAGCGTCCATCATCAGGATGTATTGCGAGGGCGTGCGGGCGCGACCGAGGGGAATGGCGGTTTCCGAAGCCAAGGTGGTTAGAGTGCCGCCAACCGAACCGCGTGTCATGCCGTAGGTGGGACCGGCGTTGCGGGTCGTGCTGGCGAGGATCACTTTGGTCTGTGGGTCGCTAGGGCAGAGGCGCATGCGGTAGCCTTCTTCATTCGATTTGCTGAAATAGCGTTTATAACTAATTCCGCCCGGGGCGTCGGCATCGGCTACGCTGGCCCAATTTTTACTGTAGTAGTTACCCTTGTTTTCCAAGGCATACAGACTGATCACACGGCCCCATTCGCGGAGTTGCGAAACGCACTGACCGTTCTGCGCACTTTGGCGGACCTTGGACACGGTCGGGATGATGATCGCGGCGAGGATGCCGATGATCGCAATGACCGTGAGCAGTTCAATCAGGGTAAAGCCGGTGCAAGAGCGAATGGGACGGGGGTGGGACATGGGGGCTGGCAAAGGAGTAGGTGCCCCTATGCCGGATGTTGGGGTCAACTGGGGTGGGGAACCGCGTTAGAGGGGGTATAACGATATTAACCTGATTGCGGTTGACGCACGCAGCCAACGGCCAGAGTTCAGACAGTCCGAACTATGGCGACCATACGATCTCTGGCGGCGCAGCTTGGCTTGTCGCGTGCGACTGTGTCCGAGGCTTTGCGCGGGGTTCCCCGAGTGCGGGCGGAGACGATAACGCGGGTGCGGGCGGCGGCGGAGGCGGCTGGCTACAAAAGCAATCCGCTCGCGGCGGCGTTGATGTCGCAGCTCCGGCGCTCGGCCGGCGGGACGTTTCGCGGAGTTTTGGCGCTGGTCGAGGCGGTGGACGATGGGCGCCCGAAGTATGCAACCGAGTTTCCGGAAAAACTACGTCAGGCGGCGCGCGAGCGGGCGCGGGAACTCGGTTTTGAGGCTGAGCGACTGGCGGTTTCGGCCAAGGGCGTCAGCGTGAAGCGTCTTGATGGCATCCTCAAGGCGCGCGGCATCCATGGGATCATCCTTCTGCCGTGCTGGGGGGAGCCAGATTACACGCAACTCGATTGGCCCAACTACGCCGGGATCTACACTGACTATGTGATCCACAGCCCGCCTTTGAATACGGTCTGTCCGGACCATCATCGCAATATGATCGAGGCTTTGGAGCGGGTGCGGGCAGCGGGCTACAAGCGGCCTGGCTTAGTCTTGTCCAAACACATCGATGAGCGGCTGCATCACCGCTGGGAGGGTGCTTTTCTGGTGGTGCAGAGCCATCACTTCAATCGAGGACCGGTCCAGCCGCTGCGTTCCTCGGGCACGGAGGTGCAGGAGGCGGAGTTTCGCGCGTGGTTCCGCGAGGAGCGACCGGATGTGGTGCTCGGGCATTGGACGCGGGTGATTCCGTGGATGGAGGCCGAGGGTGCACGGGTGCCGGGGACACATGGTTTTGTCTGCCTTAATCAGCTTATGGCGGAGGTGCCTTGCGCGGGGATCGACCTCCAACCGGCGCTGATCGGGCGGCGTAGCGCGGAGGCGGTGATCGCGAATCTCCAGCAAAATGAATTCGGAGTGCCTTCCACCTCGGCTGTGCTGAGCGTGGCGGGCCGTTGGCAGGACGGACCGACCCTTCGGAGTGCGCCCAGATAGATCCGGGCGGCAAGCTTAGCGACTCGCCTGGGCGAGCCCCTCGGCTGAAAGGCACGCGTCCAGCGGAGCGCCGGGCAGGGCGCGCAGGCCGGCTAACAGGGCACGGGCATTAAAAAGAGAACCGCCCGCGTTCGTATGCGTGCCCTTGTCGGCAAAAAAGGCCTCGATCTCGGCCCGAGGCAGACGGTCGTAGCCGCGGCTCACGAGCTCGGCGAGGTCGAGGTAGGCGGCGCCTTCGGCCCGGGCGCAGGCCTCGACCCAGCCGCGCCACTGAGCCCAGTCACGGACGAACTTGCCGGCATCGTCGAATTTCTTGTGCGGAATGGGCGAGCAAAGCACGACGTTGGCCCCCTTGGCGCGGGCGGTGCGGGTGAAGGTTTTCAGATACCAACCGTAGCTGTGCACGGTCTCGATCGTGCCGTCGGGTTTGGCGACGTCCTCGGTCTCGTCACCGATGCTTTTCAGGGAGCCGCGAAACTTGCTGCGGGCGTCGAGTTGACCGACGTCGTTGTGGCCAAATTGGATCACGACCCAGTCGCCGGGTTTGAGGGCATCCACGATGGCCTGCCATTTACCCTCGGTGTAAAAGGTGCGCGTGCTGCGGCCGCCGATGGCGCGATTCACGACGTTGATTTTGACGGGATCAAAAAAGCGGGGCAGGTCTTGG
>Ga0214921_10001582_pt1 | contig 38474 bp, 34 predicted proteins | sample LL1505_MetaG_FD_177992 | JGI IMG/M metagenome (GOLD analysis project Ga0214921, IMG submission 177992) | Freshwater microbial communities from Lake Lanier, Atlanta, Georgia, United States - LL-1505 | ecosystem: Environmental > Aquatic > Freshwater > Lake | place: USA: Georgia | collected...
CGACCGCGCTGCTTTGGCCCAGACCGATCTCGGTGAGTTGGGCGACGGCCTCATAGGTCAGCGTGCCGGAACGCGACACCACGCCAATGCGGCCCTTGCGGTGGATGTGTCCGGGCATGATGCCGATTTTGATTTCGTCCGGCGTAATCAGGCCGGGGCAGTTGGGTCCCAGCAGCAGCGTCTTTTTGCCGCCGCCGGCCTCTTTGGCGCGCATGCGGTTGCGCACTTCCAGCATGTCCTTGACCGGAATGCCTTCGGTAATGCAAATGGCCAGGTCCAGGTCCGCCTCGACGGCCTCCCAGATCGCAGCGGCAGCACCTGCGGGTGGCACATAAATCACCGACACCGCGGCACCGGTCTCTGCAGCGGCTTCTTTAACGGACGCGTAAATCGGGATGTTAAAGATCGACTCGCCCGCTTTTTTGGGGTTGACGCCGGCCACAAAACATTCTTTGCCGTTGGCGTATTCCTGGCACTTTTCGGTATGGAACTGGCCGGTCTTACCGGTGATGCCTTGGGTAATGACGCGGGTGTCTTTGTTGATATAGATCGACATGGCTTGGTTCTTTCGGCTTTAGGCGTGGGCGTTGACAGCGGCAACGACTTTTTGGGCAGCGTCGGCCATGGTGTCGGCGCTGATGATGGGAAGACCCGAGTCGGCCAGCATTTGCTTGCCCATTTCCTCGTTGGTGCCCTTCATGCGCACCACCAGCGGCACGGACAAATTAACGGCCTTGCAGGCCACGATGATGCCGGTGGCGATGGTGTCGCACTTCATGATGCCGCCAAAGATGTTGACCAGAATGGCCTTGACCTTGGGGTTTTTCAGCATGATCTTGAAGGCTTCGGTCACTTTTTCAGGGGTAGCGCCGCCGCCCACGTCCAGGAAGTTGGCAGGCTCAGCGCCGAACAGCTTGATGGTGTCCATGGTGGCCATGGCCAAACCGGCGCCGTTGACCAGGCAGCCAATGTTGCCGTCCAGGCTGATGTAGGCCAAGTCAAACTTGGAGGCTTCCACTTCGGCGGGGTCTTCCTCGTCCAGATCGCGGTAGGCCACGATTTCGGGGTGGCGGAACAGAGCGTTGGCGTCAAAGTTGAACTTGGCGTCCAAGGCCTTGATGTTGCCGTTGCCTTCCAGAATCAGGGGGTTGATTTCGACCAGGCTGGCGTCGGTGTCCATGTAGATTTTGTAGAGCTTTTGCAGCACGTCCACGGCTTGCGCGGTAGAGGTGGCGGGCACGCCAATGGCGTCACTCAGCTTTTTGGCTTGCGCGTCGGTCAGGCCCAGGGCCGGGTCGACGATCTCGGTCATGATTTTCTCGGGCGTGTCGTGGGCCACACCTTCAATGTCCATGCCGCCTTCGCTGGAGACAATCATGGCCACACGCTGGCTGGCACGGTCGGTCACGGCCGAGACGTAGTATTCTTTTTTGATGTCGGCGCCGTCTTCAATCAGCAAGCGGCGCACTTTTTGGCCTTCGGGGCCGGTTTGGTGGGTCACCAGTTGCATGCCCAGGATTTCCGTGGCCAAGGCGCGCACTTCGTCAATCGAGCGGGCCAGTTTGACGCCGCCGCCCTTGCCGCGACCACCGGCGTGAATTTGCGCCTTGACCACCCACACGGGGCCGCCAAGTTTTTGCGCGGCTTCCACAGCCTCCTGCACGGTGAATGCGGGAATGCCGCGGGGCACGGGCACACCCGCGTTGCGCAAGATTTCCTTGCCTTGGTATTCGTGGATCTTCATAGCTTCTCTCTTTGCGACGGGACTATTGGTTTGCTGGGCAATGACGGCACTGTGCTACCGAGCCTGGCCTTAGGCGCTTAACCGCAGAACTGTATCATGGTGCGCTGCACCAAACTTGCCCCGCGCTTACGGCAGCGCCTGCCCGGGTGCTTGCGACTTTGTTTTCTTTTCAATGACCATTTCTCCATGAAAAAGATATTTATTGACGGCGAAGCCGGCACCACGGGACTGCAAATTCGCGAGCGCCTGAGCACGATGGCGGGGATTGAATTGCTCAGCATTGACCCCGCCCTGCGCAAGGACGCCGATGCCAAGCGGGCCCTGCTGGCCCAGGCCGACCTGGTGGTCTTGTGCCTGCACGACGACGCAGCCATCGAATCGGTCGCCATGGTGGACGCGCTGGCGCGCGAATCGGGCAAGGCTGGCCCGCGCATCATTGACGCATCCACCGCGCACCGCACCGCGCCAGGCTGGGTCTATGGGTTTGCCGAACTCTGCGCGGGACAGGCCGAACGCATCGCCACTGCCCAGCGCGTGGCCAACCCCGGCTGCTACGCCACGGGCGCGATTGCGCTGCTGCGTCCACTGATTGACGCCGGTTTGATTCCTTCAGATTTCCCGGTGTGTTTGCCCTCGGTGAGCGGCTATTCAGGGGGCGGACGGCCCATGATTGAGGCCTACGAAGCGGGCACCGCCCCGGCGCTGGAGTTGTATGCGTTGGGACTCAAGCACAAACATATTCCTGAAATCATGCATTGCACGGGCCTGACGCGACGCCCACTCTTTGTGCCTTCGGTGGCCAACTTTCGACAAGGCATGCTGGTGCAGCTGCCCCTGCACCTGGACACGCTGCCCGGCCAACCCAGCGCCCACGACCTGGAGACCGCGCTGCGCGCGCACTACCAAGGCAGCCGCTATGTAACCGTAGAGCCCGCGACCGCCGACCGCAAACTAGACGCCGTAGCGCTGGCCGACACCAACCAAATGGAACTGCGCGTGTTTGCCAACGATTCGGCCGCCGATGGGTTTGCCCACGCCCTGCTGGTAGCGCGTCTGGACAACCTCGGCAAAGGCGCCAGCGGCGCGGCGGTTCAGAATTTGGAGTTGATGCTGGGGATGTGAGGGGCTGGGGCGCGACGGGTCAGGCGCCTGCAAGTCATTGCTTTAGCGAAATATGCCTGGCCAAATCCATGCGGTCATGAAGGATTCGTAGTACCTCGATTGTTTGCGACTCTAGGACCCTGAACACCAAAAAGTGGCTGGCCTTGCGTTTGGATCGTGCTGCATGCAAGGTCAAAATGCCGGAGCCCATTTCTTCGCGCTCTTTGACACCAATGGCCGTTGGGCCTTTTTCACGGAGGGCATCAAGGGCCGACGCTAGGGTGTGCGCATACGCCTCGGCCTGAGTTGGACCGAAGTCTTGAGCGCTGCGTTGGATGACCTCCATATAGTCTCGTTCTGCCACTGCTACGAGTCGCACCGTCCATGGGCCTGTCATGCGTTAGCAATCGCTTTCTCCGCAAGCGTTTCTAGGTGTTTGGTGAGGGATTGCGAAGAATTGAAATCGGTATACCTGCCTGCCGCACTGTCAGCCAATCCGACCTGAATCGCAGCTTGAAGCGCCTTAAGGCGCAAGGCATCCTCGGACTCGCGTGCCTCAATGAGACGCAAGCCCTCGCGCAACACCTCGCTTGCGTTTTGGTACCGTCCACCGGCGACCAAGCCTTCAACCAGAGCAGCTTGGTGCTCGGTAAGTACAACGTTGCGTGTTGGCATTACAGCCCTCCGAAGTTCATGAATGGCATAGTATGCCAATTTAGTCCTCGTCCGCATCAAACGCCCCCGACACCACACGCGCGATGGCCTCGCCGCCAAAACCCCGACTGGCCAAAAAGCGCACTTGTTTGGCGCGCTCGGCGGGCGTCGTGGCAGGGGCACCAAATTTCTTGCGCCACACGGCAAAGGCGCGTTCAGGCTCGCTGGCTTTGAGCTCGGTCACAGCTTGGGCGACCGCCTCGGGCTCTAAGCCTTTGGACTGCAACTCGTGCTTGATGCGGGCGGTGCCGAGTTTGGCGCTGCGCCGGTGCAGCACCGACGCCACCACGCGGTCTTCGTTGATGAAGTCTTTGGCGGCCAGTGTGTCGAGCACTTTGGCCAGTGCGCCAGGTTCTTCTTCGTACTTCAAGAGCTTGCGCTCTAACTCGGCGCGCGAATGCTCACGGGTGCTGAGCAGTCGCAGCGCGCGACCGGTCAGTGAAAGTGTCGGGGTGGCCATGCCAGTCCAATCCAATCCAGTTGCGCTCGCCGCGTCCAGCATAGGCTGGAGACGGCGAGCGGCACATTAGACGGGCTTGTCGGCCTTTTTGCCCTTGGCCTTTTCGGTCTCCGCGACCGGCATCAAGGCAATCCCCAGCGATTCGCGCACCTTGTTTTCGATCTCGGTCGAGAGCGCGGGGTTTTCACGCAAGAACTCACGCGCGTTGTCGCGGCCCTGGCCGATTTTCTCGCCCTGGTAGGCGTACCAGGCGCCCGACTTTTCGATGATGTGGGCGTTGACGCCCATGTCGATGATCTCGCCGTGGCGGCTGATGCCTTCACCAAACAGAATGTCAAATTCCGCGGTCTTAAAGGGCGAGGCCACCTTGTTTTTGACCACCTTGACCTTGGTTTCGTTGCCAATCGCCTCGTCACCTTTTTTGATGGTGCCGGTGCGGCGAATGTCCAGGCGCACCGAGGCGTAGAACTTGAGCGCATTGCCGCCGGTCGTGGTCTCGGGGCTACCGAACATGACGCCAATCTTCATGCGAATCTGGTTGATGAAGATGACCATGCAGTTGGTCTTTTTGATGTGGGCCGTGAGCTTGCGCAGCGCCTGGCTCATCAGACGTGCTTGCAAACCGGGCAGGCTGTCACCCATCTCGCCTTCAAGTTCGGCCTTGGGCGTGAGCGCCGCCACCGAGTCGACCACGATCAAATCGACTGCGCCGGAGCGCACCAGGCTGTCCACGATCTCCAGCGCTTGTTCGCCGGTATCGGGTTGGCTAATTAAGAGGTCTTGCAAATTGACGCCGAGCTTTTGGGCGTATTGGATGTCGAGCGCGTGTTCGGCGTCGACAAAAGCGCACTGGCCGCCTTGCTTTTGCATCTCGGCGATGACTTGCAGGGTGAGCGTGGTTTTGCCGGAGGACTCCGGGCCGTAGATTTCGACCACGCGGCCCCGGGGCAGGCCGCCAACGCCCAGGGCGATGTCCAAGCCGAGCGAGCCGGTGGAGACGACTTGGATGTCCTCAATGACCTCGCCTTCGCCCAGGCGCATGATGGTGCCCTTGCCAAATTGCTTTTCAATTTGCGCCAATGCGACTTGCAGTGCCTTGGCTTTTTCGCTGGTGGGGGCCATGGTTTTGACGGGTGCGTCCATGAGAAATCTCCTGTGAAAGGGGGTGAGGAATCGGGGAATCCGGCTTCTGGTTTTAACCACAGGCTGGATGCTTGAACAGTAGTTTAAATGCAGTTTTGAATCTCATGGTGAGGATTTTTAGTCAGTTTGCATTACTATTAAATCCATGCCCTCCACCGCACTTGCACCACCCGATCATTGGCGCCACAACCACCTGGGCCACTGGCTGCGCCTGAGCCTGGAGCGCTTTGATGCGCGGGTCATGGCGCTGATGGCCCAGCACCCGGGCGTATCGCTGGGTTTGTCCAACCTGGCGGCACGCAGCCAGCTCGCGGCCGCGCATTGGCACATCAGCCGGCACCTGCCGCCTGAAGGCGCGCGCCTGACCGCGCTGGCCCAACGCGCTGGCATGAGCAAGCAGGCCATGGGCACGCTGGTCACCCAATGCGAGGCTTGGGGCATGGTGCAGCGCGAGCCCGATCCGCACGATGCGCGCGCCCGCAGGGTGTGTTTTACGGCGACCGGGCGGGCTTGGCTTGCGGCCTACGCGGACAGCGTGGCCCAGGCGGAAACGGAGCTGCGCCATGCGGTCGGCGCAGAAGTGGCCACCGTGGTGGCACTGGGCCTGGAGGCCTACAGCGCCGCCTGAATGGCGACCGCACCGGACGGGGGCAAACCCCTAGGGCGTCGGGGGCGCCGGCGCAGGGCGGGAGCCTAGAATAGTTTGGCAGTTCCGACGACACAACACCAAGGCGCCAAGCGCAGGAGACACGTATGCGGATTTTGATCGCTGAAGACGACCAAGTGCTGGCCGATGGCCTGTTGCGTGCGCTGCGCAGCGCGGGGGCCGCGGTGGACCATGTGGCCAGCGGTACCGAAGCCGATGCGGCCCTGATGACCAATACCGAGTTCGATTTGCTTATTTTGGACTTGGGCCTGCCCAAAATGCACGGCTTGGACGTGCTCAAGCGCCTGCGGGCCCGTGGTTCGTCGCTGCCGGTGCTGATACTGACGGCGGCCGACAGCGTGGAAGAACGCGTTAAAGGCCTGGACTATGGCGCCGACGACTACATGGCCAAACCCTTCAGCCTGCAAGAACTTGAGGCCCGCGCTCGCGCCCTGGTGCGCCGGGGCATGGGCGCCACCAGCAGCAACATCAAACACGGTCCGTTGATTTACGACCAGTCGGGTCGCGTGGCCACCATCGACGGCAAGATGGTCGAGTTGTCGGCCCGAGAGCTCGGACTGCTGGAGGTGCTTTTGCAGCGCACCGGCCGCCTGGTTAGCAAAGACCAGCTGGTGGAGCGCCTGTGCGAATGGGGCGAAGAGGTGAGCAACAACGCCATTGAGGTGTACATCCACCGACTGCGCAAGAAAATCGAAAAGGGCCCGATCCGCATTGCCACCGTGCGGGGCTTGGGTTATTGCCTGGAAAAAATCCAAAGCTAGATGACCCCCAGGCTTGTCGCTTCGCGTACTGCGCCGCCCCCCGGGGGAAGCTGCGCCTTGGGGCGGCCCGGCGGCCCAGCTAGATGAAAATTTTCCAGCGTGAGCAGCGCTCGCTTTTTGGCGAGATTCTGGATTGGATGCTGACGCCGATTTTGTTGTTGTGGCCGGTCACGTTGGTCCTGACCTGGCTGGTGGCGCAGGGCATCGCCGGCCGGCCGTTTGACCGGGCGCTGGAGTACAACGCGGGCGCATTGGCACAACTGATTACGGTTCAAAAGGACACGGTGCGCTTTGCCTTACCGCAACCGGCCCGCGAGTTGCTGCGTGCAGACGAGGCCGACACGGTCTACTACCAGGTGATGGGCCCCAAGGGAGAATTCTTAAGCGGCGAAAGGGGCCTGCCGGCCCCGCCCGAAGAAGAGCGCCCTCCGATGGGCGAAATTCGTCTGCGGGACGTCCAATTGCGGGGCCTCGACCTCAAGGTGGCCTACATGTGGGTGCGGGTCGATTTGCCGGACAGCCCGCCGGCCTTGGTGCAAGTGGCCGAGACCATGGACAAACGCTCGGTGCTGGCCACCGAAATTGTCAAAGGCGTGATGCTGCCGCAGTTTGTGATTTTGCCGCTGGCGGTGCTGCTGGTGTGGTTGGCGCTGGCCCAGGCGATCAAGCCGCTGAACCGCCTCGAAGAGCGGATTCGGGCTCGCAACCCGGACGACCTGAGTCCGCTCGACGTGGAGGCGGTGCCGCTGGAGGTGGCGCCGCTGGTGTCATCGGTGAACGATTTGCTCTTGCGCTTGAAAGACTCACTTGCCACCCAGAAACGGTTTTTAGCGGACGCGGCCCACCAGCTCAAGACGCCCTTGGCCGGATTGCGGATGCAAGCCGACCTCGCGCAACGCCAGGACGCCAGCGCCGAAGAGCTCAAGCAGTCGCTGCGCCACATTGGGCGCTCCAGCATCCGCGCCACCCACACCGTGAACCAACTGTTGGCGCTGGCGCGCGCCGAGAGCAGCGCGGCCGTGCTGGCGCACCAGCCTTGCAATCTGGCGCGCCTGACCATGGACGTGGTGCGCGACTGCGTGCCGCGCGCGGTAGAAAAACAAATTGACATTGGCTACGAAGGCGCCGAGCCCGATACCGACGGCGTGGTGCTGCAAGGCAATGCCAATTTGCTGCAGGAAATGATCCGAAATCTGGTGGACAACGCCATCAACTACACCCTGCCCCGCCCCGGCAAGCAGGCCATGATCACCGCGCGGGTGCTGGTGGACCCGTTCAGCCGCGCGCTGGTGCTCCAGGTCGAAGACACCGGCCCGGGCATCGCCCCGGCCGAGCGCGAGTTGGTGTTTCAGCCCTTTTACCGGGCGCTGGGGAACGAGGCGGACGGATCGGGCCTGGGCCTGCCCATCGTGCTGGAAATTGCCCACCAGCACAACGCCACGGTATCGGTCGACGACAGTCGTCCGGGTCAAACCCCGCCCGGGGCGTGCTTTACGGTGCGCTTCAGCGTGATCAGCAGCTGACCCTGCACGCAGCACCCGGGACGGGTACCGCGGAGTGGCGCTTAGCGGTCGGGCGGGATCTCTTTGGCGGGTACCGCCTCGTATTCCACCAACATATCCGGGGCGGGCGCCGCTTTGCTGCGGGCGGCCGCCTGCGCCAGCGCCTCACGGCGTTGGCCTTCTTCTGGCGTAAGCAACACGATGGACGCCGGATTGACTTCGATCGGGGGGCGTTCACTTTCGGGCGCTACCGCGCCCTGGGACCCAAGCCAATAGCCCGCATTGAGGACCAACAGCAGCAGCATGGAGGGCAGCCAAGGGCGCTGTTCGCAGGCAGCGCGCCAACGACGGGCCACAGAGGACAAAACAGATGGTTGCGTGCGCATGGCCTCAGTGTCCTGCAAAAACCGGGTTTTTCGGACGCACGCTGACCTCGGCGCTGCTAATTTTTTGCAGTCCGTTGGCGGTATGCAGCAGCAGCGCGCCGGCCTCGTCCACGCCGCGCGCTTGGCCGGTGGTGCCGTCGGTGCACACAACCTCCTGCCCGTACAGCACATCGCGGGCCTGGTAGCTGGCACGCAGCGGGCCAAAACCCTCTTGGGCAAAACGCACTACGGTCCGAACCAAGGGGCCTGCAATCCGACCCAGCGCCTGGGCCGCGTCACTGTCGGGCAGCAGCTCCCGCAAGGCCGCCGGCGGCGTACGCAGGTCTTGGGCGTCCGGCCGCTCAATGTTGATGCCAATCCCGATCACGGCATAACGCAGGTGCTCCACTGCCACGGTTTCAATCAAGATGCCACCGAGCTTGCGGCCCTCAAACCACAGGTCATTAGGCCATTTGAGTTGCAGCTGCGGGTGCAGGCTGTCCGCCACGGCCAGGCCGACGGCCAGGGAAAGGCCCGACCAGTCTGCGGGCGCCAGCGCCAGCCCCAGAGAAAACGTGAGCGATGCGGCGGCACCAGTGGCGCCAACCGACCCGCAAGGAGTCAACCCGTGGCTGCTCCAGCTTCGGCCCAGGCGGCCCCGACCCGCGGTCTGGCGTTCGGCCACCAGCAACACCGGCTCGGTGCGCCCGAGCCGCGCACGGCGCATCAGTTCGGTATTGGTCGAGCCCAGTTCAGGCAGGATTTCGACGCTGAACTCCGGCAGCAGCGGTGAAAGTTCTTGCCAGAGGGCTTCGGCAGGCCAATGCAAGGGCGGCACAAGAGCGGCATGGGGCATTTTGGCCAGACCGTCTACGCCAAGGTCAGGGGACTGCGCCTAGCGCTTGCGCCATTGGGGCCGCTTGGGCGCCAGCAGCGTGCCACGGCAGGTCTTGGCGCCACACCAGCAGGGGTACTCGGCCTTGAGTTTGGCGGTGTAGCGCTCATCAGTCACCAGGCCGTAGTCGTAATGCAGCTCTTCGCCGGCCTTGATATTGCGCAAGGCCTTGATAAAGATGCGCCCCCGCACTTCGTCCGCCTCACAGTTGCCATCGCAGGAATGGTTGATCCATTTGGCTGAATTGCCATTGCGCAGGCCATCTATCACCCGCGTATCGTCGATGTGAAAGTAAAAGGTATGGTTGGGGTTGCTCGGGTCGTGCGGATGGCGGTCCTGGGCTTCTTGCCAGCTGATCACCTCACCGGTGTACTCCATGATGGTTTCGCCTTCGGCAAAATCTCGCATCGCAAAGACGCCCTTGCCGTGGATGCCGGACTCGCGAACTTGGGTACGACGGGTGGCGGGAGCGGGCACGGATTTTTTGAGCACAGAAAATTTGGTATGTTGAATCGTATGGGTGCGCGTGCGCGTGCCTGCGAGTGCGCGCTGGTGCGTGCGCGAGAAAACGGAATTGTAGTCATATGAAAAATGCAGCTTCAGGCAAAACTTTGGTCATTGCAGAAAAGCCATCGGTCGCTCAGGACATCGTGCGAGCGCTCACCCCCACTGCGGGCAAATTCGAAAAGCACGACGAGTACTTTGAAAGCGACACCTACGTGGTGTCCAGCGCGGTCGGCCATTTGGTGGAGATTCAGGCACCCGAAGAATTTGACGTCAAACGCGGCAAATGGAGCTTTGCCAACCTGCCGGTGATTCCGCCGCACTTTGACCTTAAACCGGTCGACAAGACCAAGACCCGCCTGAACGCGGTGGTCAAACTGGCCAAGCGCAAGGACGTCGACAAGATCGTCAATGCCTGCGACGCCGGGCGCGAGGGCGAGCTGATCTTCCGACTGATTGAGCAATACGCGGGCGGCGCCAAACCCTTGGGCAAACCGGTCAGCCGCTTGTGGCTGCAGTCGATGACGCCGCAAGCGATTCGTGATGGTTTTGGCAGCCTGCGCACCAACGCACAAATGCAGCCCCTGGCCGACGCCGCACGCTGCCGCTCCGAGGCCGACTGGCTGGTGGGTATCAACGGCACACGGGCCATGACAGCGTTCAATTCGCGTGATGGCGGCTTCTTTTTGACCACCGTGGGCCGGGTACAAACGCCCACGCTGAGCGTGGTGGTGGAGCGCGAGGAGCAGATCCGCAAATTTGTGAGCCGCGACTACTTTGAGATCCATGCCAGCTTTGCCGCTGTGGCGGGTCAATACCCGGCCAAGTGGTTTGACCCGCAGCACAAAAAAGACGCGGATGACGCCGAGAAAAAAGCCGACCGTGTCTGGAGCCAAGCCCAGGCCGAAGCGATTGCCGCCGCCTGCCGCGGCCAATCAGCCACCGTCACCGAAGAAAGCAAGCCGACCACCCAGGCCTCGCCCTTGCTGTTCGATTTGACCAGCCTGCAGCGGGAAGCCAACGGCAAATTCGGCTATTCGGCCAAGACCACGCTGCAAATCGCACAAAGCCTGTACGAGCGCCACAAGGCGCTGACCTATCCCCGTACCGATTCGCGTGCGCTGCCCGAGGACTACGTGCCGGTGGTCAAGCAGACCTTCGAGATGCTGGCAGACAGTGGCATGCGGCACCTGGCACCGCACGCTTTAACCGCGCTGAACAACAACTACCTTAAGCCCAGCAAACGCATCTTCGACAACAGCAAGGTGAGTGATCACTTTGCCATCATCCCCACCTTGCAAGCGCCCAGCGGGCTGTCGGAGGCCGAGCAAAAGGTCTATGACCTGGTGGTGCGCCGCTTTATGGCCGTGTTCTTTCCCAGCGCGCAGTACCAGGTGACCACGCGTATCAGCACGGTCCAGCTGCCCGCCGCTGCGCACGCCTTCAAAACCGAGGGCAAGGTGCTGGTGAACCCGGGTTGGCTGGCAATTTACGGCAAAGAAGCGGCCAACGAGGTCGAAGACGCCAAAGAGGGCGACAAAGGTCAAAGCCTGGTGGCAGTGGCGCCGGGCGAGAAGGTGCGCGCCGAGACCGTCGACTCCAAGGGCCTTAAAACCCGCCCTCCGGCCCGCTATTCAGAAGCCACCTTGCTGGGCGCCATGGAAGGTGCGGGCAAAACCGTCGAGGACGATGAGCTGCGCGAAGCCATGCAGGAAAAAGGCCTGGGCACCCCGGCCACCCGCTCCAGCATCATCGAGGGCCTGATTGCTGAGAAGTACATGCTGCGTGAAGGCCGCGAGCTGATCCCGACCGCCAAGGCCTTCCAGTTGATGACGCTGTTGCGCGGCTTGGGCGCCGAAGAGTTGTCCAAGGCCGAGCTGACCGGCGAATGGGAATACAAGCTCGCGCTGATGGAGCAGGGCAAGCTCAAGCGCGAGGTCTTCATGGCCGAGATTGCCGCCATGACCGAGCGCTTGGTGCGCAAGGCCAAAGAGTACGACCGCGACACCATCCCAGGGGACTACGCCACACTGCAAGCGCCCTGCCCGAAATGCGGCGGCATCATCAAAGAAAACTACCGCCGCTATACCTGCACCGGCAAAACCGGCGCCGAGGACGGCTGCGGTTTTTCGTTTGGCAAATCTCCTGCCGGGCGCACCTTTGAGCTGGCCGAAGTGGAACAATTTTTGGCGGACAAGAAGATCGGCCCCCTGGACGGTTTTCGCAGCAAGGCGGGCTGGCCGTTTACCGCCGAGATGGTCATCAAGTTTGACGACGAGACGCAGAACTACAAGCTCGAATTTGACTTTGGCGACGACAAGGCGGGAGAAGAATCCGGCGAGTTGGTCGATTTTTCGCAACAACTCGCACTCGGCGCCTGCCCCAAGTGCGGCGGTTCCGTTTTTGAGCACGGCAAGAACTACGTTTGTGAACGCTCGGTGCCCACGCTCGCGCAGGTCACGCCGAGTTGCGACTTCAAGAGTGGCCAGATCATCCTGCAGCAACCGATCGCCCGCGAGCAAATGCAAAAGCTGCTGGCCACCGGCAAGACCGATTTGCTCGACAAGTTTGTCAGTATGCGCACCCGGCGCGCCTTCAAAGCCATGCTGACTTGGGACGCAGAGGCCGACAAAGTGAATTTTGAGTTTGCCCCCAGCAAGTTCCCGCCCCGCAAGACGGCGGCCGGCAAACCCGTGGCGGCGAAAAAGGCCGCGCCCGCGGCAAAGGTCGCTGCCAAGAAAGTAGCGGCCAAGGCGACCGCCACCAAGAAGGCGCCCGCAAAAAAGGCGGCAAGCAAGTCCGCGGTCAAGGCACCCCGCAAGGCCAGCACCGCCACCGGCCTCCAACCCAGCGCGGCACTGGCTGAGGTGATCGGTACCACGCCCGTGCTTCGCACCGAAGTCATTCGCCTGCTGTGGGACTACATCAAGGCCCAGGGCCTGCAAGACCCGGCCAACAAGCGTGCCATCAATGCCGACGCCAAACTGCTGGCGGTGTTTGGCAAGCCACAGGTCAATATGTTTGAGCTGGCCGGCATTGTCGGCAAGCATTTGAGCTGAGCCCACGCGCATGAAATTTACTGAAATCGACGACGACTCCGAGCACAGCAGCCACACCCCCGCTGAGCGGGCCCGCGCGGCCTCGCGTACGACTTGGGTGAGCGTGGGGGTCAATGTCGTGTTGTCGGCCACGCAAATCGTGGTCGGCGTGCTGGCCAAGTCACAGGGATTGGTGGCCGACGGCCTGCACTCGCTCTCCGATCTGGTCGCTGATTTCGTGGTGCTGCTGGCCGGCCATCACAGCCAAAAGGATGCGGACCTCGACCACCCTTACGGCCACCAGCGCTTTGAGAACGCCGCCTCGCTGGTCCTGGGTCTGCTCTTGTTAATGGTCGGCGCGGGCATGGTTTGGTCGGCGGTGGGCAAACTGGAGAACCCGGCCGGCATTCCCACTGCGCATCCGGCCGCGCTGTGGGTGGCGCTGGCAGCGTTGGCTGCCAAAGAGCTCTTGTTTCGCTATATGTTGCAGGTGGCCAAGTTGGTCAAGTCCAGCATGCTGGTCGCCAATGCCTGGCATGCACGCTCCGACGCGGCCTCCAGTTTGGTGGTCAGCCTGGGCCTGATCGGTAACCTGCTCGGCTACCCCTTGCTAGACCCCATTGCCGCACTGATCGTGGGACTGATGGTGGGCAAGATGGGCTGGAATTTTGGGTGGGATGCCCTGCACGACCTGATGGACCGCGCCGTCAACGAAGAGGAGGTCGACGCCATCCGCGCCACCTTGAGCGAGACGCCGGGGGTGACCGGCGTGCACGATGTACGCACCCGCAAAATGGGCGACATGGTGGTGGTCGATGCCCATATTGAAGTCGACGCCAACCTGACCGTCGAGCAAGGCCACAACATTGCCGTTGCCGCACGCGCGGCGGTCATGCGCCGCCACCGTGTACTGAATCTCATGACCCACGTCGACCCGGCCCATCGCCATGATGGAGACCACGACGCGGTCCTTCATTAATCCCTTGATTTACTGATCGGCGTCTCATGCACCGCACGATTTTCGATACGCCGGTGGTCAACACCGTGCTGCGCGGCTTTTCTCTGGCAGTCTTGAAACTCGCGGGCTGGAAAGTCAGCGGCCAGTTACCCGCCAATGGCCGCACCTGCGTGCTGATTGCCGCACCCCACACCAGCAACTGGGATTTGCCCTACACGCTGATGGTGGCTTTTGCCCTGCGCCTGAACATTTACTGGATGGGCAAGGAGCAAATCTTCCGCCCCCCGTTTCGGGGCCTGATGATGTGGCTGGGGGGCATTCCGGTGCGCCGAGAAAGCGCCAATAACCTGGTGGCCGCATCGATTGAAGCACTGCAAACCGCCGAGGGCCCGGTGCAGCTGGTGGTGCCGCCTGAGGGCACACGCAGCAAGGCGCGCTACTGGAAGACCGGCTTTTATTACATCGCCGCAGGCGCCCGAGTGCCGATCGTGATGGCCTACATGGACTACGAGCGCAAGACCAGCGGTCTGGGTCCGGTGTTTGAGCCCACTGGCGATATTGAGGCCGACATGGTCACCATTAAGGCCTTTTACGCCCCCTTCAAGGGCAAGAACCCGGACCAGTTCTAGGGCGGCGCGCCCGCCCGGCCGCTCAGTGCTTAAGCGCCTGGGTAGAAATCAAGATGCGATCGGTATAGGCAATCGCCAGCGCGCTGAGCAAAAAGGTCAGGTGGATCAGGGTTTGCCACAGCAACACTTTGACGTCGTAGTTGGCGGCGTTGATGAAGGTCTTGAGCAGGTGAATCGAGCTGATCCCAATGATGGCAGTTCCGAGTTTGACCTTGAGCACCGAGGCGTTCACGTGGTCCAGCCACTCAGGCTGATCGCGGTGGCCCTCCAAGTCCATCCGGCTGACAAAGGTCTCGTACCCGCCAACGATCACCATGATCAGCAGGTTGGAGATCATGACCACGTCAATCAGCGCCAACACCACCAACATGATCAGCGTCTCGTTGAGCGCAGTCAGCGGCGCCTCGGACTGGTAGCCCATGCTGGTGACCAAGGCCTGCAAGGCGGTCTGGCTGCCAAACGCGGCCTCGAGCAAGTGCACCAGTTCCACCCAGAAATGGAACACATACACGCCCTGCGCGGCGATCAGCCCCAGGTACAAAGGCAGCTGCAGCCAGCGGCTGGCAAAAATCAGCCGTGGCAGCGGCCGCAATGGCACCGGTGGCTTGGATGAAGGCATGGTGGAGCGGCTTAGGCGCTGACGACGCGCACCATTTCCAGGCACTTGTTGGAGTAGCCCCACTCGTTGTCATACCAGCTCACCACCTTGATGAAAGTGCCGTCGAGTGCGATGCTGGCGTCGGCATCAAAAATCGACGTGCGCGCGTCACCACGGAAGTCGGTGGCCACGACCTTGTCTTCGGTGTACCCCAGAACCCCTTTGAGCGCGCCCTGGCTTTGGGCTTTCATTTCGGCACAAATTTCGGCCAGAGTGGCGGCGTTGTTCAGTTCGCAGGTGAGGTCGACCACCGAGACGTCACTGGTGGGCACGCGGAACGACATGCCGGTGAGCTTTTTGTTGAGCTCAGGAATCACCACGCCCACGGCTTTGGCGGCGCCGGTGCTGGAGGGAATGATATTTTCCAAAATGCCGCGTCCCCCGCGCCAGTCTTTGTTGCTGGGACCATCCACTGTTTTTTGGGTGGCCGTGGCAGCGTGCACCGTGGTCATCAGGCCGCGCTTGATGCCCCACTTGTCGTGCAGCACCTTGGCAATGGGCGCCAGGCAGTTGGTGGTGCACGATGCGTTGGACACGATGGCTTGCCCGGCGTAGGTGGTGTGGTTCACGCCGTAGACAAACATCGGCGTGTCGTCTTTGCTGGGGGCCGACAAAATGACTTTTTTGGCGCCTGCCGCCAGGTGCTTCTCGGCGGTGGGCTTGTCCAGGAAAAGGCCGGTGGCTTCAATCACCACATCTGCGCCCACATCGGCCCATTTCAGGTTCAATGGGTCACGCTCTTGGGTGAGGCGAATCTTCTTGCCGTTGACGATCAGCGCACCGTCCTGCACCGAGACCTCGCCCTTGAAGCGGCCGTGCACGCTGTCGTATTGCAGCATGTAGGCCAGGTAATCCGGCTCGAGCAAGTCATTGATGCCGACGATTTCGACGTCCGAGAAGTTTTGCACTGCAGCGCGAAACACCATGCGGCCGATGCGGCCAAATCCGTTGATACCTACTTTGATGGTCATTTTTGGGTTCCTGATAAGTTGAAATTCAAAACTGGTTTACTTCTTGCGCTGGACCACCGCTTGGACGGTGTCGGCTACGTTGGCTGGGGTAAAGCCAAAGTGCTCAAACAAGACCGGCGCCGGCGCCGATTCGCCGTAGCTGTCGATGCCGACCACCGCCGCACAACCGTATTTCCACCAGCCGCCGGTCGAGCCCATTTCCACCGCGATGCGCGGCAGGCCTGCGGGCAACACTTGGGTTTGGTAGGCGGCGCTTTGGGCGTCAAAAGTGGTGGTGCTGGGCATGGAAACCACGCGCACTGCAATCTTGCGCGCGGCCAGCACGGCCTGGGCTTGCAAGGCCAGTTGCACTTCCGAGCCGGTGGCGATGATGACGGCCTGGGCTTTCTTCTTCAAGCCGACTTCGCTGGGTTCGGCCAGCACATAAGCGCCTTTGCTGATGGCGTCGAGGCCACAGGCGGTAGGCGCCAGTGCCGACTCGGCCTTGGGCGCGTACAAGATATTTTGGCGGGACAGCAGCAAAGCCGTGGGCTTGTGCGCGTTTTGCAAAGCCATGGTCCAGGCCACGGCCGTCTCAGCCGTGTCGCCCGGACGCCACACGTCCAGGTTAGGAATCAGGCGCAGCGAGGCAGCGTGCTCAATCGACTGGTGCGTCGGGCCGTCTTCGCCCAAACCAATGCTGTCATGGGTAAAGACGTGGATCACGCGCTGCTTCATGAGCGCCGCCATGCGGATGGCGTTGCGGCTGTAGTCGCTGAAAGTCAGGAAGGTGCCGCCGTAGGGGATAAAGCCACCGTGCAGCGCCACGCCATTCATGATGGCCGCCATGCCGAACTCGCGCACACCGTAGTTGATGTGGCGCCCGCCCTGACCGGCTTCGTTTTTGACCACTGCGCCGGTCGCGTTTACACGGAAATTGGGCGTGGACGGCGTGTTGGTCAGGTTGGAGCCGGTCAGATCGGCGGAGCCACCGAGCAATTCGGGCAAGGCGGCCGTGAAGGCTTCCAGCGCGAGCTGCGACGCTTTGCGAGAGGCCACGGTTTGCGCCTTGGTGTGGGCGGCAATCACGGCGTCGACCGCCGTCTGTACAAAGTGCTTGGGCAACTCGCCTTTGACCCGACGGGCCAACTCTTTGGCCAAAGCAGGGTGCGCTTTTTTGTAGGCGGCAAACTGGGCGTTCCAGGCTTTCTCGCGGGCGCGGCCGGCCGCCTTGGCGTCCCAATCGGCATACACCGCTTTAGGAATGACAAACGGTGCCGAAGTCCAGCCGATGGCTTCGCGGGTGAGCTTTATTTCTTCGGCGCCCAGAGGTTCGCCGTGGGCCTTGGCCGTGTTGGCGCGGTTGGGGCTGCCTTTGCCAATCGAGGTTTTGCAAAGGATCAATGTGGGCTTGTCGGCACTGGCTTTGGCGCGCGCAATGGCCGCCGATACGGCCGTGGCATCGTGGCCATCCACGGCAGCAATCACATTCCAACCGTAAGCCGCAAAGCGCTGCGCGGTGTTGTCGATAAACCAGGGCGCGACCTGGCCGTCAATCGAAATGCCGTTGTCGTCGTACAGGGCAATCAACTTGTTCAGCTTCCAGGCACCCGCCAGCGCGCAGGCCTCATGGCTGATGCCTTCCATCATGCAACCGTCGCCCAGGAACACATAGGTATGGTGGTCAATGATCTCGTGGCCATCGCGGTTGAACTCGCTGGCGAGCAGCTTCTCGGCCAATGCCATACCGACCGCATTGCTGATGCCTTGGCCCAGCGGGCCGGTGGTGGTCTCCACACCGGGGGTCACGCCCACTTCCGGGTGGCCCGCGGTTTTGCTGTGCAATTGGCGGAAGTTCTTGAGCTCGTCCATCGGCAGCTTGTAGCCCGTCAGGTGCAGCAGGGCATAAATCAGCATGGAGCCGTGGCCATTCGACAAGACAAATCGGTCCCGGTTCATCCAATGTGGATTGGCCGGGCTGTGCTGCAGGTGCTCGCCCCACAAGGCGACTGCCATGTCCGCCATGCCCATGGGCGCGCCGGGGTGACCGGAGTTGGCAAGTTGTACTGCGTCCATGGCAAGTGCACGAATTGCACTTGCCATTTGCTGGGAATTGGCCATGGAATCGACTCCGGTTTGGGTGGTGGTGGGGATACGCGCCAGCGCAGACTGCCAGCGAGAAGCGCGGATTTTAACGATGCGCTTCGGTGGACGCTAGTTGCGCCGCAGGAGGCCACGGCAGCACTTGGCAAGACCGCACACATTGAAAGGCGGCAGAATCGCCGAACTTCATTTATTCACGCCACGCCATGAGCCTACTTTTTTCACCGCTAACCCTGCCCTCGCCGGACGGCGGACTGACGCTTCCCAACCGCATCGTGGTCGCGCCCATGTGCCAATACGCGGCCCGTGACGGACACGCCACCGACTGGCACCTGATGCACTGGGGCAACCTGCTCAACAGTGGCGCAGGCTTGTTCACCATTGAAGCCACGGCCGTGTTACCCGAGGGCCGCATCACTCCGGCCTGTCTGGGTCTGTGGGACGACGCCACCGAGTCCGCACTGACCGCGCATCTGCACCGCGCCCGCGCGCTGGCACCCCACACGGCGGTCTGCATTCAGCTGGCGCACGCCGGACGCAAGGCGTCGAGCGCGCTGCCCTGGCAAGGCGGCCAATTGTTGGCGCCGCAGGCCGGCGGCTGGCATCCCATGGGGCCCTCAGCTGTGTCGCAGCTGCCCCAAGAGCCCGCGCCCCACGCCATGACCGAGGCGGACTTGGCCCGCGTACGCGAGGCCTTTGTTGCGGCCGCGCAGCGCTCCAAGCGCATGGGCGTGGACGCCATTGAGCTCCATGCCGCCCATGGCTATTTGTTGCACGAGTTCTTATCACCGCTGGCCAACCAGCGCACCGACGCTTATGGCGGCAGCCTGGAGAATCGCATGCGCTTTCCCCTGGAAGTGTTTGCGGCGGTGCGCCAGGCCTACTCGGGTTGCCTGGGCCTGCGCTTGTCGGCGACCGACTGGGTCGAGGGCGGCTGGGACCTCGGGCAAAGCACCGAATTTTCCCAACATCTCAAGGCCGCAGGCTGCGACTTCATCCACGTCTCGTCGGGTGGTCTGTCGCCCCAGCAAAAGATTCCGCTGGCGACCGGTTACCAGTTGCCCTTTGCCCGCGCGATTCGCGCTGCCACAGGCATGACCACCACGGCCGTAGGCTTGATTACCGAACCTGCCGAGGCCGAAGCACTGCTGCAGGCCGGTGACGCCGATCTGGTGGCGATGGCACGCGCCTTTTTGTACCAACCGCGTTGGGGCTGGCAAGCGGCCGTCGCACTCGGAGGTCAGCTTGAAGCGAACCCGGCCTACTGGCGCTGCCTGCCGCGCGGCGCGCAAGCCGCCTTTGTCGGTGCCAGCGTAGGTACACGCTAAACCATGTGCAGCGCGCGACGCGAGGCCACCGCCCTGCTGCTGGCCGCAGGCCGCGGCGAGCGTATGCGCCCGCTCACCGACACCTGCCCTAAGCCGCTGCTGCAAGTGCAGGGCAAGCCTCTGCTTCAATGGCACATGGAGGCGCTGGCGCGTGCGGGTTGCCAAGCGGCGGTGGTCAATACCGCTTGGCTAGGGGAGCAAATTGAGGCGCGCTTCGGTGACCAATTCAGCCCCGCACCCGGCCTTGAATCCGTCTCTGCCTGGCCGTCGGGCACCCACTCTGCCCTGACGCTTCGCTATTCGCATGAGGGGCAAGACTTTGGTGCGGCGCTGGAAACTGCAGGGGGCATTGTGCGTGCCCTGCCGCATCTTGCCGAAGTGTTCTGGGTCGCGGCAGGTGACGTCTATGCGCCTGACTTTGTGTTTGACCCCGACGCTATGGCGGCCTTTACCGCCAGCGACCGTTTAGCCCACCTTTGGCTGGTGCCCAACCCCGATCACAACCCTGGCGGCGACTTCGGTCTCTCGGCGGAAGGACTCGCCCTCAACCTGCCCAAGCTAACGGCGCCTGCGCCAGTAAGCGCGCCCGAGCGTTACACGTTTAGTACCCTCGCGCTCTACCGGCGGGCATTTTTTGAAGCCGCCTGGTGCGGTATACCGTCAGGCAATCCCGCCGGCGTCAAAGCGCCGCTGGCGCCGCTCTTGCGCGCAGCCATGGATACCGGGCGGGTCAGCGCCACGCTCTACACTGGCCGCTGGACCGACGTGGGCACGCCCGAGCGTCTGCAGCAACTCAATTCCGACCCGAGGCTAAAGCAATGACTCCTTTATCTACCAGTGCAAATTACGCTGACCGCCGCGCCCGCCTGGCCGCACACATCGGTGCCCAGGGCATCGCCCTGATCCCGACCGCGCCGGAACAGCAGCGCAACCGGGACGCGGATTTTTTGTACCGCTTTGACAGTTACTTCCACTACCTGAGTGGCTTTACGGAGCCACGCGCTTGGCTGGTGATTACTGGCAGCGGCAAAAGTGTGCTGTTTTGCTTGCCCAAAGACTTGGAGCGGGAAACCTGGGACGGGCGGCGCATGGGACCCCAAGCGGCTCCGGCGGCCTTGGGCGTGGACGAGGCTTATTCCATTGACGAACTCGACACCCGGCTGCCCCTGTTGATGGACGGTTGCGACACGGTCTGGTACCCGTTTGCCACCCACAAGGGGCTGGAGGCACGGGTCAACGGCTGGCTGCAGCCGCTGCGCGACCGGGTGCGCTACGGCACGCTCTGCCCCACCGCGCAGAGCGACCTGTGCGTACCCCTGGATGAAATGCGTTTGATCAAGGATTCGTTTGAGCAAGCCACCATGCGCCGGGCCGCGCAGATCAGTGCTGGCGGCCACATTCGGGCCATGCAGCTCAGCGCGCGTATGTTGCGGGCCGGCCAGGAAGTGCGCGAATACCACTTGGATGCCGAACTGCTGCACGAATTTCGACTGCATGGGTCGCAGTGCCCGGCCTACGGCTCGATCGTGGCCGCGGGCGACAACGCCTGTGTGCTGCACTACCGCGCCGACGCCGGACTGGTGCGCGATGGCGAGCTGGTGCTGATTGACGCGGGCTGCGAACTGGACGGCTACGCCTCGGACATCACCCGCACCTTCCCCTCCAACGGCAAGTTCAGCGGGCCACAGCGGGCACTCTATTCACTGGTTCTGGCATCACAGCAGGCGGCCATCGACGCCACGCGCGCTGGTGCCCGCTTTACCGACCCGCACGAGGCCACGGTCAAGGTACTGGCCCAAGGCATGTTGGACCTGGGGCTGCTGGATGCCAACAAGGTGGGTACGCTCGAGGACGTGATTGAGAAACGCGCCTACTTCCAGTTTTATATGCACCGGACCGGTCACTGGCTGGGCATGGACGTCCACGACTGTGGCGCCTATACCGAGCCCAGCGAAATCGGCCAAAGCGTCGTCCGCCACGACGCACTCACCGGTGATCGCATTGTGAACCGACCGGCCCGAATTCTGCGCGCTGGCATGGTGCTGACCATTGAGCCGGGCATCTACATACGCCCGGCGCCCGGTGTGCCCGAGGAGTTCCACGGCATCGGGATTCGGATTGAAGACGACGCGATCGTCACCGACACGGGCTGCGAGCTGATCAGCCGCGGCGTGCCCGTCGAGATGGATGCCATTGAAGCGCTGATGCGCGGCTAATGGAAGCGCCGCGCTTCGCCGTACTCTTGCTCGTCCTGGGCAGCGGGGCGCTGTGGGCCCAGGAATCCGCCGCGCCCGGCACGCCCGCAGCACCGGTCGCAGCGACCCCTTCTGGCGAAACGAGCAGCGAGTCCACCACTCTGAAACCCGTGGAAGTGCGGGCCAGCCTGGAAACCGAGGGGCGACGCCAGTCCACGGCGGCAAAAATCATTTTCGGGCGCGAGGAGATCGAGCGCTATGGCGACTCCACCCTGGGCGAACTGTTCAAGCGCTTGCCCGGTGTCACCACCAGCGGCCGCCCTGGTCAGGGCGGCGCGCCACGCATGCGTGGACTGGGCAGCGGCTACACCCAAATCCTGATTGACGGAGAGCGAGCACCGCGCGGCTTTTCTACCGATGACATTGCCCCCGAACAGGTCGAGCGCATTGAGATTCTGCGTGCGCCCACGGCCGAGACCGGTGCGCGCGCCATTGCCGGCACTATCAACATCGTCACACGGGGCGGCTATACCAAGTACCTGAACAACGCCACCGTGGGAGCCGGGGTAGAAGATGGCCGCACCTCCCCGGGCGCCTCTTGGTCGCGCAATGACACGGTGGACGGGCTGGCCTACAACCTGTCGGTGTCCGTGATCCACAGCGAGCGCAGCAACGGTCAATCCAAAGAAACCCAAAGCGAAAACCTGGAAACCCGAGACCTGACGAACCAGTCGGAGTTGACCTACTCCAGCAGTCAGCGGGACGTGCTGCACGCCAACGCGCGCCTGCAGTGGAACAACGCCGGGGGTGACACCTTTACCCTGATGCCCATGGTGGTGGCCACACAAGGCACGGGTCAGTCCGCGAGTGCGCTGACCCAGCTGGGTGGCATTCCCACGTACACCCACAGCGTGGGGACCTCTGACAGCAGTTTTTCCATGCTGCGCCTGGCGGGCAGCTGGGCGCACAAGACCGACGGCGGCGCCCGCTGGCTGGTCAATAGCAGCATGGGGCGCAGCCAGTGGAACAACAGCGCATTGCGAAGCTACAGCGGTGGCAGTGGTCAGCCCAACACGGACACCCAGTCCAACCAGCACGACACCACGTGGACTAACACGCTCAAAGTGTCGCAGTCCATCGCCGACAAGCACAGCCTGGTCAGTGGCCTTGAACTAGAAAGCAACCAGCGCAACGAGGTGGCCAGCACCTTGCGCAACGGCGAATCTGCATTGACGGACTTTGACGGCAATCTGCTGGCCAGCAGTCTGCGAGCCGCCCTGTACGCCCAGGACGAGTGGGAAATCGATCCCCACTGGGCGGCGCACGCCGGCCTGCGCTGGGAAGGCATCCGCACCAGTGGCAGCGTCAGCGCCGGCGGAGACGAGGTCAGCAACGAGAGTCAGGTGCTCACGCCTTTGCTGCACGCGGTGTGGCGGCCCAATCTGGCGGTGAAAGACCAGTGGCGCGCCAGCCTGACGCGCAGCTACCGGTCGCCTACTCTCTCCAACCTGATCGCTCGAACGGTTTACACCCCCAGTGGAACCAATTCCGCGTGGCAGCCGGATACCGTTGGCAACCCCTTCCTTCTGCCCGAGTTGGCGGTTGGGTTGGACCTGGCTTTCGAGCACTACCTGCCGGGCGGCGGGCTGCTCAGTGCCAACGTTTTTGTGCGCCAGATTAGTAACGTCATGCGCAGCCAAACTGCGCTGGAAACAGTGTCTTGGTCTGATGTGCCGCGCTGGGTGGCGCGCATGCAAAACGTCGGCAGTGCCACGAGCCAGGGCCTAGAAATCGAGGCCAAGCTGCGCCTCAACGAATGGCTGGCCGAAGCGCCGGCGGTCGACGTGCGCGCCAACATGAGCCTGATGCGCTCCAGCCTGGACGGCGTAAGTGGCCCGAATAACCGCTTGGACCAGCAGCCCGACGGCACCGCCAACCTGGGCGCAGACTACCGTGTTAAAGGCTGGCCATTGAAGCTCAGCGCCAACCTGAACTACACCCCGGGCTACACCACCCGCCTGTCCGACACCCAACAGATATTCCAAAGCGACAAACTGGTGGGCGACACCTCGCTGGTCTGGATTTTTAGCCCCAGCGCACAACTGCGCCTGAGCGCCAGCAACGTGAGCGCCCGCAACTACCTGACCGGCGGCACCCTCCTGACCACCAACACCGCTGGCCAGCCTGTGCGCGATACCACGCAAACCACCGCCCCGACCTATACCAACCTGCAAGCCAAACTAGAGCTCAAGCTCTGAAAGTGCACGGCGCAGGGTGCTGTGCCGCACAGTGCGCCCCAAACCCCCTGCCGATAATTTGCGTTGGATAGAACCGGGAACCGCTATCCCTCTCTTAGTCATTCCCAATTGGCTATTTCGATAGTCAAGTTCTATGATTCCTTCCATGTTGATTGATAAATAACAATCGGCACTTTGTAACAATCGAAAGGAAACCAACCATGAGCAACGCCACCCGCCCCGAAATCAAAACCCTGGCCAACCTTGAATCGGCATTTGCCGGTGAGTCGATGGCGCACGTCAAATACCGCTACTTCGCCAAACTGGCGCGAGAAATGGGCGACGAGCGTACCGCTCAAGCGTTCGAAGAAACCGCCAACCAAGAAGTGATGCATGCCTTTGGCCACCTGGACCTGCTGTACCCCAAGGCCAGCATGACACCCGCCAAGGCATTGCAGATCGCTATTGACGGCGAAACGTACGAGTACACCGAGATGTACCCCGGTTTTCGCAAAACTGCGGAATTGGAACGCAATGCCGCCGCCCTCGCCGAGATAGACCAACAAATCTCAGAAAGCAAAGAGCACGCCGCAGGCTTCCAGGCCGCCTTGGACGCCGCGCACGCCTTAAAGGCGACTCTGGAGAAGGCGCAAAAGCGTTTTGCCGCACTGACCAAGGTTGAAGAGCGCCACGCCCAGCATTACCAGTCCGTCCTCGCTACAGTAGCGGCCAAGTAAGCAAGGCTTGCACCAAGCGCTAACATTTCATTTAAAAAGAGAAACCCATGAAAACCTATATCTGCATCGTGTGTGGCTTTGTGTATGACGAGGCCGTTGGCCGGCCTGAAGACGGCATCGCCGCAGGCACCCTGTGGGCCGATGTTCCCGAGACGTGGACCTGCCCGGACTGTGGCGTGGCCAAGGCCGACTTCGAAGCCGTGGAAGTCTGAATGAGTACGCCAGCATTGGTCATCGTGGGTGCCGGCTTGGCGGGCTGGACCACGGCACGGGAGTTCAGAAAGCTCGACACCAGTACCCCGGTGGTGTTGGTCACCGCGGACAGCGGCGACTTTTACGCCAAACCTACCTTGTCCAATGCCTGCGCCCAAAAGCGCCTTGCGGAGCAACTGGTCACAACGCCCGCCGCCAAAATGGCTGAAACGCTGAATGTGAGGCTGCTGGTGCACAGCCAGATGCAGGCCGTTGACGCTGCAGCCCACTCGCTGACGGTGACCCATGCGGACGGTAGCTCTGAGACCTTGGCCTACCGTCAACTGGTGCTGGCGACGGGTGCGCACCCCATCAAAGTCCCGATGCAAGGGGCGGCGGCAGCGCAGGTGCAATCGATCAACCAGCTGACCGACCTGGCGCAGTTTCAGCAAGCGTTGGGCACAAGCCCCAAGACCGTGCTGGTCATGGGCGCCGGACTGATCGGCTGCGAATTTGCCAATGACCTGGTGCTGGGCGGACACACGGTCCACGTCGTCGATCCAGCGACCCGCCCGCTGGCAGCACTGCTGCCAGCGGCAGCGAGCGAGCAACTGCAGGCCGCACTGCACGCCTTGGGTGTGGTCTGGCATCTGGGGACGACGGTTCAGTCCCTGAGCCCGAGGGCAGACGGTGGCGGCCTCTCAGCGACTCTGGCGAACGGACACACGGTTTCGGCCGACCTGGTGCTTAGCGCCGTGGGCCTGCGCGCTGACACCGCAGTGGCCCACGCGGCCGGCTTGCAATGCGAACGAGGCGTCGTGGTGGACGACCTGCTGCACACCAGCGCCCCTGACATTTTTGCGCTGGGCGACTGCGCCCAGTACGCCAGCGCGGGAGGGCGCACGCTGCCTTACGTCATGCCCATCATGAACGCGGCGCGGGCCTTGGCGAGCACGCTCGCGGGAACCCCCACACCTTTGGTTTTTCCCTTGATGCCGGTGTCGGTTAAGACGCCCGCATGGCCGATCGTCGTGGCAGCGCCCGACCCGCGTCTTGCGGGTGGCTGGATGGCCGAGGACCTGGATGCCGAAGCGGCCCAGGCGGGTGGCGCTTGGCGATTTATGGACGCCGAGGGCCAGCAACGCGGATTTGTGCTGACCGGCAAGCAAAGCACGCGGCGAATGGAGCTCTCCAAAACCACGGTGCTCTGATCCATAGCGGCGGGGCAACCCGTGGCCCCGGGCTTGTCTGGGGCCTAAAGTGCGGCGTCTACAATCAAAGCTCTCACCCGCCCAGCGGGCACTGGCCGCACGTCGGCTGGCCCCGCCCACGCACCAGGATGCACGATGGCCCCCACCACTACCCCCTCCGTTTCCGACCACGACGCTGACGCGCAAGAGAAAAAAGCCCAACTGCGACAAGCCGCGCTGGAGTACCACCAGTTTCCGACGCCCGGGAAGATTTCGGTCACCGCTACCAAACAGCTAATCAACCAGCACGACCTGGCGTTGGCTTATTCACCTGGCGTCGCCTCGCCCTGCGAAGAAATCGTCAAAGACCCCAACAACGCCTTCAAGTACACGAGCCGGGGCAACCTCGTCGCCGTCATCACCAACGGGACCGCCGTGCTGGGCCTGGGCGACATCGGGCCACTCGCCGCCAAACCGGTGATGGAAGGCAAGGGCGTGCTGTTCAAGAAGTTTGCGGGCATCGACGTGTTTGATATCGAAATCAACGAAAAGAACGACCTCGACAAACTGGTGGACATCATCGCTTCTCTGGAGCCCACCTTCGGCGGCATCAACCTCGAGGACATCAAGGCGCCCGACTGCTTTTATGTGGAGCGCAAGCTGCGCGAGCGCATGAAGATCCCGGTCTTCCACGATGACCAGCACGGCACCGCCATCGTGGTGGGCGCAGCCCTCCTGAATGGCCTCAAGGTGGTGGGCAAAAACCCGAAAGAAATCAAACTGGTCACTTCGGGTGCGGGCGCCGCCGCGCTGGCCTGCCTCGGGCTGCTGGTCAAACTGGGCATCCCCCGCGAAAACATCTTTGTGACCGACCTGGCGGGGGTGGTGTACGAAGGCCGCACCGAGCTGATGGATGACGACAAGGCGTTTTTTGCCCAAAAAACGGAGGCCCGGACGCTGCGCGACATCATTGCCGGAGCGGACGTCTTTTTAGGTTTGTCGGCTGGCGGCGTGCTGAAGCAGGACATGGTGCAAAGCATGGCGGCCAAGCCGCTGATCTTTGCGCTGGCCAACCCGACGCCCGAAATCCTCCCCGAAGAAGTCAAAGCCGTGCGCGACGACGCCATCATGGCCACCGGCCGCAGCGACTTTCACAACCAGGTCAACAACGTCCTGTGCTTTCCGTACATCTTTCGGGGGGCGCTCGACGCAGGCGCCTCCACCATCACGATTGAGATGGAGATTGCCGCAGTGCACGCGATTGCCGAACTGGCCCAGGCTGAGCAAAGCGATGTGGTCGCTGCCGCTTACGCGGGTGAGCAGCTCGCATTTGGTCCCGAATACCTGATTCCCAAGCCCTTCGATCCACGCCTGATGATGAAAATCGCCCCGGCCGTGGCCCAAGCCGCTGCCGACAGTGGCGTCGCCCTGCGCCCGATCGCAGACATGGACTCCTACCGCGAGCAGCTTCAAAGCTTTGTCTACGCTTCGGGTACCACCATGCGGCCGATTTTTGCGATGGCCAAGAATGCCCTCAAAAAGCGGGTTGCCTTTGCCGAAGGCGAAGACGAACGCGTGCTGCGTGCGACCCAAATCGTGGTCGACGAAGGTCTGGCCATGCCCACGCTGATTGGCCGGCCGGCCGTGATCGCCGAACGCATCGCCAAATTTGGCCTGCGCTTGCGTGAAGGCCAGCACTACGCCGTGGTGAATGTGGAACATGACCACCGCTACCGCGACTTTTGGCAAACCTACCACCGCATGGCCGAGCGCAAGGGTGTGACCGTGCCCGTGGCCAAGATTGAAATGCGGCGACGGTTGACCTTGATCGGGGCCATGCTGCTGCACAAGGGCGACGTAGATGGTCTGATCTGCGGCACCTGGGGCACCACCGCCTTGCACCTGAACTACATTGACCAGGTGATTGGCAAGCGCCACTCGGCCCCGGTGGGCAGCAGTCAGGACGTCTCGATTTACGCCTGTATGAACGGTCTCATGCTGCCGGGGCGCCAGGTGTTTGTGGTCGACACCCACGTCAACTACGACCCCACCGCACGCGAACTCGCGCGCATCACGATCATGGCGGCCGAAGAAATGCTGCGTTTCGGCATTGCGCCCAAAGCGGCGCTCCTGAGCCACTCCAACTTTGGCAGCAGCAACGAGCCCAGCGCCATCAAGATGCGCGAAACCCTGCGCATCCTGCAGCAAGACGCGCCCTGGCTTGAGGTTGACGGCGAGATGCACGGCGACATCGCTCTGGACGGCCACGCTCGGGAGGCCCTGATGCCCAACAGTCCGCTCCAAGGCGACGCCAACTTGCTGGTCATGCCCAATATCGACGCCGCAAACATTGCCTACAACCTGCTGAAAACGGCGGCGGGCGGCAATATCGCCATTGGCCCAGTTTTGCTGGGAGCCGCCAAACCGGTGCACGTACTAACCGCCAGTACCACGGTGAGGCGCATTGTCAACATGACGGCGCTCACGGTGGCCGACGCTAACGCCACCCGATAAAACAAGGTTTACATCAACATCGCGGCGCTGCGCGAAGCCCTCGGGCAGGTCGCGGCTCGCCCTCAAGGATTTCGTGAAAAAATTATTCCAACTCACGGTCGAAGGTCGCAATCGCGACCGCTTGCTGGACGCCAGCAAACACGAAGTGCGCAAATATGTCGCACGCCAGCGCCGCGCCGCCCTGCCGGAGGGAGTGGACTACTGGGACTTTGCCTGTCGCTTCGGTCTGACCGAGGCGCAAGCCACGGAGGTCCATTTCGCCACCTTGATCGGCCTGATGGACGAGGCTGGCAAGTCGGGGGCTGACGCATTTTTTGTCAGCATCCTGGGCCGGGCCGGGATACGGAAGGCCCGGCCGAAGGACGCTGGCGACAGCCGCGGCGACCAACTGATGCGCCACCTCGACACACCGCAGTAAGCGCTGGGTGGCCAGGACAGCCGCGTACGCTGCAGCTGAGCCTGGACAAAAAAATATCGGGTAAACCCTCACTTTTTTCTGGAAATGGGCCGTCTAGGTCTTGCGCGAATAAGACGGATCAACGACAATCAAGCCTTGGTTTTGGGCAGTTTTTTTGATTGTTGACAAGGTTTTGGCGTGCGTTTAAGCCCGATGGTGCCAAGAGGTTTAGCAAGCAGGTTGTTTCAGGCAATCGACAAGCTTGTGACAACCTTGCTATTGGTGACCGTTGTTTCGGCTGGAGCCTTATCGTTTGCGTCGGCCGGGCAACTACCGACAATTTCGCAGCAGGCATTGCCGGCACAAGGCGTCGAGACTTATCTCAACATTCAACGCGGCGGCCCCTTTCCCTTTGAAAAAGACGGTGTGGTCTTCGGTAACCGCGAACGCATGTTGCCTCTGCAAAAGCGGGGCTATTACCGGGAATACACCGTCAAAACGCCAGGCTCGCGAAACCGTGGAGCCCAAAGAATCGTGTGCGGCGGCCCAGCCACCGCGCCAGAGGCTTGTTACTACACGGCCGATCACTATGCGAGTTTTCGCATGATCGTGCCTTAAATTGAATTTTTATTGATGAAAGTGAATCGAGGATGGACACGCCACTTCGAACCGTAAGAACGAATATCGTTCAATCGATACGCGCCTTCCGCGTATCCGATCTGCAAGAAGCGGCCCAAAGTTTGGGCCACCACTTCCTGTACGCTAATTTGGGCAGCGCCCAGACCAAGCAAGATGTACTCGACCTGATCGGTGCACAGTTCACGCTGTCCACGAACTCGGGTAAGAATTTCGACGCGCTGTACGACAGCATGACCGACCCGGTACACAAGTCGGGACCGCAGCCTGGCTTTATCGCCGTACTTGAGCACATTCCGGCCAACGCCAAATTTGACAAGGAAGCGCGCGAGCAACTGCTGGACATCTTCCGGGACACGGCGGACTACTGGGGGGAGCGGAAAATTCCGTTCCGATGCTTCTATTCTTTTCCGTAGCCCGTTCTGCACAAACCAGCCAAGCAGAACGGGCGAATCAGGCAAACAACGAGTCCGATGTCGTGGTCGCCCACGGCGAGGAGTCGAACGGCGAAAAGCTGCCAAGCGACTTTTTGATCGACGTATCGCCCTTGGCCTTGCGAATGAGCAGCCCCTTTAATGCGGGGTATTGGCTCGCAGCGGCGTAAAGCATAGCGCGTCGGCTTTGGCCGAAACCATAGAAAAGCCCACTCGTGGGCTTTTTCTTTGGCCTAGTTGGGCAACGGATGGGCTAATTGATTTGCCCGCTAAAGTTGCTGGACTAAGGCCACATACTCCGCCACTGGAATTTCTTGGGCCCGGCGTTGCAGGTCAAATTGGCCGGCAAAGTTCTTGGCCTCCAGCCAGCGACCCAGCGTATGACGGATCAGCTTGCGGCGTTGGCTGAAAGCCACCTGCACCAACTCACTGAAAAGGGCAACGTCGATGATGGGAGGAGTAGCGAGTGGCACCATGCGCACCACCGCGCTGTCAACGCGTGGCGGCGGCTCAAAACTCTCGGGCGGCACGAACAGCACATCCTCCAGGGCATAGCGCCACTGCAGCATCACGCTGAGTCGACTGAAGTCCGAGGTGTCGGGCGCCGCGACCATGCGGTCAATCACTTCTTTCTGCAGCATAAAGTGCTGGTCTTGCACCCCCTCCACAAACTGCAGCAGGTGAAACAAGATGGGGGTCGAAATGTTGTACGGCAGGTTGCCGACGACCCGAATTTTTTCCGGCCTACGCGCCAATGCTGCAAAGTCGACTCGCAATACATCCGACTCGATCACCGTAAGTTGCGGGTGAGCGCGAAGGCGTTGTGCCAAATCGCGGTCTAACTCGATCACGGTCAGCGCGCCCAAGCGCTCGACCAAGGGTTGGGTCAATGCCGCCAGACCCGGGCCGATTTCCACCACGTTTTGCCCCGGCAGCGGGGCAATCGCATCAACTATGGCGTCAATGACGCCGCCATCGGACAAAAAATGCTGACCGAATCGCTTGCGGGCAATATGCTGCATCAGGGCATGGCCCCCGCGCAAAAAGAAGGGTTCACCACTCAGTTGGGCTCGCGGATTTCGACAAAAGCGCGACCGCGAATGTCGCGCTCCCAGGCCTGGAAAGCCTCCTCGGTGCGCTGCGCCCGCAACTCGGCGCGCATGCGTTCACGCAGTTGCGCTGGCGTAAGCTCTACGGCGCGTCGCTCCAAGAGCTGGATCAGGTGCACGCCAAAGCGCGACACCATAGGGGCACTAATTTCGCGCTCTTTCAGGCGGCCCATCGCCTCTTCAAACTCGGGCACGAACATGCCGGGGTTGGCCCAACCCAAATCGCCGCCTTGTGCTGCACTGCCGTCTTGTGAGAGTTCACGCGCGGCCGCTTCAAAACTGGTGGCCCCTAAAAGAATGCGAGAGCGAACCTGCGTCAATTGCGCTAGCGCCTGGTCCTGGCTGAGCTGGGGTGTCAGGCGCAACAAGATGTGGCGGGCATGCGTCTGGGTCACGGTTTGAACCAGGCTGCCAACACGGCGTTCAACCAGTTGCAGCACATGAAAGCCTGCACCGGAGCGCACCGGCTCTGAAACCTGTCCCACCGCCAAGGTTTGGATGGCATCGACAAAGATAGCGGGATACCGGTCGGCGCGGCGCAAACCGAGTTGGCCGCCATTGGCACGGTCAGCAGCGGACAACTCTTTGACCAACGTCTCAAACTTCTCACCGGCACGGATGCGCGCCAGCACCTGCTGCGCCTGGGCCTGGGCCTGCGTCACCTGGGCCGGGGTGGGGTTCTCAGGCAGTGCGACCAACAGGTGGGCCAGGTTAATTTCTTGTGCCATCGGGTCGGCGTTGGCGGTCTGGCGGGCGGTCAACGCGTTTTCTACTTCGGCGTCGGTGATCCGCACTCGCGCGTCCACCTCGCGCTCTTGCAAGCGGCTCAGGATGATTTGGTCTCGAAGTTGGGTCCGAAGCGTCGACAACGCAATACCGCGCTGCTCAACGGTGCGACGAAACTGGGCCAAATCCATTTGGTTTTGTGCTGCCAAGTTGGCCTCGGCCTGGTCAATTGCGCCCGACTCGGCCCGCACCCCCAAATCACGGGCCAACTGCAGTTGTGCGCGTTCATTGACCAAACGCTCCAGCACCAATCTGCGCAACTCGGCAGCGGGCGGCAGCGGTTGGCGCTGCTGTACGCGTTGCTCGGTGACTTGCTTGATTTGCGCCTGCAGCTCTGCATTGGTAATGGGTTCAGAGTTCACCAGCGCGACGATGAAATCGGCAGCCTGGGTACTTTGTGCCAGCGCGGCGCCTTGGCCACCCACTAGCAGCGCAACAACGGTGGCCGCTGAGGCCAATAAATGCAGTTTCATGGTGCTTGATGCAATCAATCGTAGGTGCGGCTGGCATTACCCGACACGCTGGAATCGCGCAAGTTCTGGTAGTGCGAAATATTGGAGGTCAGTGATTTTTCGGGACTCAGGCCGACGCGGGTAAAACCAACAAACTCGAGTTGGAACATGAGCCGCTGGTTCGCGGTTTCGGTGCTGGTCTGAACCCTCTCGACCACGACGCGCCCGATCCAGCAGCCCGCATCGTACTCGACGCCCAGCAAACTATCGACCAGGCGCCACTCGCGCAAACTGTAGTTCATGCGGCCCAGGGCATAGTAGCGTCCCTCGCCTTGGCCCTGCCCAGCGGCCAGGTTTTCTCCTCGGTCACCCCAAAGGTCATTCAAAGGCCACTGCCAGCTGGTGTCGATCTGCTCACTTTGATCGCGCTGGAAGCGATAGGCCATGTTGAACACCCGGTAGTTGGACGGGTTGTACCGCACGCCCAGCACGGATCGCACCGATTGGTCGGTACGGCCGTTGTACTGCACCGTCGAGTCCACCACCCAGCGTTCAGACAAGTTGGCGGCTGCGCCCAACAAGATGTCACTCACACCCGATGACGCACTGGCGCTGGCAGAGTTAAGGGTGACGTTTTGGTCTTCAAACCGCAAGCGCTGCGCCACACCAAAACGCGCCAACTGTGCGCCCGTAGCCGGGTCGATGTAGCGCGTCGTCAAGCCCACGGTCAGAAGGTTGTTGTCCGATATCTTGTCGTTTCCAACGAAGGCGTTTTCTGTGTAGATGGTGGCGAAGTTGAAGTCATTGGCGGCCGTGTCGTAATTGGGCAACATGCTCTGGTTGCGAAACGGCGTATAGACATAAAACGCGCGGGGCTCCAAGGTTTGCACCAGGTCGCGACCCAGTAGCGTGGCCTCGCGCTCAAACACCAGCCCGCTGTCCACGCTAAAGGTGGGCACCGTACGGTCGGCGTTTTGCTGGCCCGCGTAGATGGCGTCGAATTGATAGCCCGTGGCATGGAGCTGTAGTTTGGGGGTGACAAACCCTGCTGGCCGCACCATCGGGTAACTGATCTGCGCCAAGCCAAAGACACGCTGGGCGTTGGGCTGCAGGGTGAGTCCGCGGTCGGACTGAAAACGGGTCATGTCGCCTTCCACCGACCAGTCCAGGCCCATGACGTTGTTTTGCGCATAACGCGCGGTCCACTGTGGCACGCGGTCGTAGGGTGGAACGATCGGGGCGCTGGTGTCTTGTAGCGTTTGCCACTTCAAGACCTTGAGGGCCGAAGAAAAATCACCCTGGCCCCAAGACGCGGTCAGGTCCGCCGGCAACAAACGCTGCGTTGCACCGCCAATGGCACTGCCATTGTTGACGGCACTGCTGTTGGTGAAGTCCCGCCAGTAGTTGTCATCACTCACCCGGTTCACATTGGCCGCCAGGGCAATCGGCCCCATCGGCGAATCAAGGGCTCCGGTGTGGGTGACTGAGGCACCCCAGCGGTCGGCGTCGCGCAGTTTGTCCGAGGGCATGTAGCTCAGGCGCACCGCGCCCGTGTACCGAGGCTCCAAGTATCGAAACTCGCCACTCAAGTTAACGCCACGCGCGGTCATGAAGGTCGGTGTCAGCGTCGCGTCGCGGTTGGGCGCAATGTCCAAATAGTAGGGTGTAGAAACCTCCAGACCATTGGCATTGTCCAAACCAATGGTGGGCGCAAGCATGCCGCTCTTGCGCTTCTCCGACAAGGGAAAGCTGATGGGCAGCACGTGCAAAAGAGGCACGCCCTTGAAGCTCAGGGTAGCGCTTTGCGCCAAACCAATGTCTTCGTCGTTGTCGATGTCGATACGTGCGGCGTTCAATACCCAGTCCGGCAACCATTCAGGGCCGGGCTTGCGCTTGCATGTGGTGTAACTCGCCTGGTGCACTACCAAGTGGCTGCTGTCAATAAAGTCGGCCCGCGCCGCCTGACCGTGGGCCCCGTTTTGCGCGAATTCGTAACTCGGAGCGGTAAAAAAACCCTCAAAAGCGTCGACCTCAAGCTGCAGGTAAGGCCCCTGGTAGACGTTGCCATTGCGCTTGACCCAGACATGGCCGGTAGCACGCGCTGTGTCGGTCGGCATGTCGTAGTCCAGTCGGTCAGCGCGGATGACGGTGCCCCCCTTGCGCAACTCGGCATCGCCTTCGAGCGTGGCGTCCAGGTCAGCCCGACTGCTGAGGCGGTCGCCTTGCATAAACACGGGTGCGTCGCGCGTTTGCTCCAGGGACGGGACCTGATTTGCCACAGGAACCACAAGTTCTTGGGCTGGCACAGGCTGTGCCAGACCCGAGCCGCTCCAAGCCGAGGCCCACACCCACGCCCAGCCCGCCACCGCCCGAAGGCCGGTGCCAGGCGGCAGCAAGGCCACGTCGCGCGCAAAAGATGGCATGGAGGAAAAGGGACCCGTCACAAAAAGATAGAAAATGGATTATCCATGAGCACTCTTTCGCCGCCCTCCAACCCCTTGCCAACGCCTGCACCGGTGTTGTGGTCAGACCCCGAACGCCATCGCCAGTTTCAACGCTGGTTGGCGTCGGTCCAAGAGCGCTTTGCCCTGCGACCGGAAACCCTGCGACTGGCATCGGCCGATGCCAGCTTTCGGCGCTATTTGCGGATTGATACCGGGCAGGGCACGCACGCTGAAAGCCTGGTCATCATGGACGCTCCGCCCGACAAAGAAAACAGCGTCCCCTTCGTTCAGGTCGCGCAGTTGCTGCACGATGCCGCCATCCGCGCGCCGGAGGTGTTGGATTGGCAGCAAGAACAGGGGTTTTTGCTGCTCAGTGACCTGGGTGCACGCACCATGATGCAGGTCATTGACCCCGCCGCACCGCCGCCTTTGGACTTGTATTTGCAGGCCATAGAGACGCTCATTGCCTGGCAAAAAGCATCGCGCCCCGGCGTACTCCCGCCGTACGACCACGCGCTCTTGCGTCGCGAAGTGGAGCTGTTTCCGCAGTGGTACATCGCCCAGCATCGGCAGCTGACCCTGGACGAGGGACAGCGTGGCGTGCTGGATGCTGCATTTGAAACCATCATTGCGGAGAACTTGGCCTGGCCCAGCGTTTACGTACACCGCGACTTCATGCCCCGCAACCTGATGGCCCCTCAAAACGGCAGCGCCCTGGGCGTGCTTGATTTTCAGGACGCCGTGTTTGGACCCATTACTTACGACATTGCCAGCCTGGTGCGCGACGCCTTTTTGAGCTGGGACGAGGATTTTTGCCTGGATGTGGTGGTGCGCTACTGGCAACAGGCCCGCCAGGCGGGCTTGCCGGTAGGCGACGACTTTGGCGTCTTCTACCGGGCCGTCGAATGGATGGGCTTGCAGCGACACCTGAAAATTGCCGGCATCTTTGCGCGCCTGTCCTTGCGCGACGGCAAACCGCATTACCTTGCCGATACGCCGCGTTTCATCGGCTACATCCGCGCCACCTGCGCGCGCTACCGCGAACTCAAACCTCTGCTGCGACTGATTGACAAGATCGAAGGGATTGAAGAGCCTAATGTCTTTGGCTTTGGCCGCAGCCCGGGAGCCGCATAACAGTGCCCCGCTTTTTTTGTCCCGCCCCGCTGCACCCGGGGGAGCTGCTGGAACTGCCCGCAGGCGCGGCCCGCCACGTGCAGGTGCTGCGCCTGCAACCGGGCGAGGGCATCACCTTGTTCAACCATGGCCCCGGCTGGGCGCAAAGTGGCAGTACCCGCCACACTGGTGGCGAGTTTGAGGCCGTCATCACCCAAATGGGCCGCAGCCACGTACAAGTGCAGGTCGGCGCACACCACGCGGTAGAGCGCGAAGCGGCCCGCAGCGTGCACATTGCCCTTGCCATGCCGGCCAATGACCGAATGGACTGGCTGGTCGAAAAGGCCACCGAGCTCGGTGTGTCCAGCATCCAGCCGCTGATCAGCGAACGCAGCGTGCTGCGTCTGGCGGGCGAGCGCGCCGACAAAAAAACGGCGCATTGGCAAAGCGTGGCAGTCGCCGCCTGCGAGCAGTGCGGTGGCAACCGTGTGCCTCTGGTCCATCCGGTCACCACGCTGGCGCATTGGCTGCGAGGCTTGCCTGACGGCGGGTCGCAAGCCCCGGCGCGCTTGCTGTTGTCGCTGCGCGAGGGTTCTCGGCCGCTGCGCGACTGGCTGTCTGCAGCCTCAAGGCCTGAGGCGATTTTTTTGTCGGGCCCCGAAGGCGGCCTGAGTCTGGCCGAAGAAGAGGCGGCCTTCGCTCAAGGCTTTACCCCAGTGTCCTTGGGCGCGCGGGTGCTGCGCGCCGAAACAGCGGCACTGACCGCTTTGGCGCTTCTGGTCTAGACGCCCGAGCCGCCCTCAAGCACCAACGGTGTTTCCATAGCGCTGCGCCAGCCACTGCTGAAGCGCGCCAAACACGGGCGTGGGGTCCAACTCGTTGAAGATCTCGTGGTACAGGTCTTCAAAGCACTGGCTGGTCAGTACGCTGGCGGGCGCCTGGGCGGCAAAAGCCCGACTGCCTTTGGGGCTGACCAGCCGGTCCTGGCCTGCATAAATCAGCAGCGTGGGCACGGCCCAGTGGCGGGCCAGCGCGCAGGTCTGGGCACCGGCTGTGGCAATAAACAGCGCCAGCCGAGCACAAATGCGGTCATGCACTAAAGGATCCGCGCGGTAGGCCGCCACCACGGCGGGGTCATGCGACAGGTAACTCGCGTCCAGGCCATTGCCCACGCGCAGATTGGGCGCAATCTTGGGCAGGGTCGCCAGCAACAGCTTTTGAAAGGCATTCAGACCCGGGTCCAGCGCGGGGCTGGACAAGACCAAGCCCTCCACCGCGCGCAGTTTGAGCGAGACAAAGCGCGCCGCAATCAGTCCACCCAGACTATGGCCCAGCAACACGATAGGAAGGCCCGGTGCCACGGCGGCGCGGCTGCGGTCGATGACTGTGGCCAAGTCATCCAGCAGGCGGTTTTCATCGGGCAAGCTGCCTGGTGCGCCACTGGATAAGCCATGACCGCACAAATCAAAGGAGCGCACCGCGAAGCCCCAGCCATTGAGCTGCTGGGCCACGGTTTCGTATCGCCCACTGTGCTCGCCTAGGCCGTGAACGATGAGCACCAACGCATGGGGCAAGGCGCCTTCGGGCAGGGGCCAGTCCCGCAGCGCCAGTGTGGCGCCATGGGGCGTGGTGATTTCAGACAGGTGGGCAGCGGTCATGGCGGGCTTTCAGGCGGCGGTATCGGAGATCTTAGGGAAAGCTGGCGATCACCTGCGCCACGGCGGCGGTGAGTTTTTTGGCATAGGGCACGTGCAAAAACTCGTTGGGACCGTGGGCGTTGCTCTTGGGTCCGAGCACGCCGCAGACCATCATCTGGGCCTGGGGGAATCCCGTGCTCAGCATGTTCATCAGGGGAATCGTTCCGCCTTGCCCAATGTAGCCGCAGGGCGCACCAAAGTGCGCTTGCGAGGCAGCGTTCAGGGCTTGCTCAAACCACGGCGCAGTGCTCGGTGCATTCCAGCCCGTAGCGCCGCCGCCGCCCTCAAACGTCACTTTGGCCTGGTAGGGCGCGTTGTCTTCGAGCAGGGCTTTGAGTTCTTGCACGGCACTGGCGGCCTCGACCAGCGGCGGCAAGCGCAGCGACAGCTTGAAGGCGGTGTAGGGGCGCAGCACATTGCCCGCGTTTTTCATCTCGGGAAAGCCGTCGGCGCCGGTCACGCTGAGCGTGGGCATCCAGGTACGGTTAAGAAGCGCCTGCAGCGGGTCGGTCGTGGTGGGCAGCGCAAACTGGCTCGCGCCGCCGCAGTCGTAGTGGGCCCAAGGAAAGCGCTTGTACAACTCGTCTCCCAAGATATCGGCGGTGGCCTGCGCCTGCGCCATGCGCTCGGGCGGCACCGGGCAATAAAAGCTTTCGGGCAGCAGGCGGCCGGTGGCGCTGTCCTCCAAGCGGTCGAGCACATGGCGCAGGATGCGAAAACTCGACGGCACCACGCCGCTGGCATCGCCTGAATGCACACCCTCGGTGAGTATTTCCACCTTCAGGACGCCACTGGCCATGCCACGCAGACTGTTGGTGAGC
>Ga0214921_10001583_pt1 | contig 38409 bp, 60 predicted proteins | sample LL1505_MetaG_FD_177992 | JGI IMG/M metagenome (GOLD analysis project Ga0214921, IMG submission 177992) | Freshwater microbial communities from Lake Lanier, Atlanta, Georgia, United States - LL-1505 | ecosystem: Environmental > Aquatic > Freshwater > Lake | place: USA: Georgia | collected...
CCAGCTAACTGAACTTTGAGGTATGTTCCAGCCTTTGCATCTACATTCTGCAAGGGGAGGAGTTGCGAACCGATCAAACCGATGTCGGCTTGAGGAGCTTCGATCAACGCTTGGCTGATGTCTGCCCTAATAGTTGTGCCGCCGTTTACATATGCCATATATTTTAGTCTTTCTTTTTTAGGTTAAATTACTGGGTTAAGGGAACTGCGACTTCGATGACCGCATCAGCCGCACCCGCTTCGAGGGCAACTCCGACGATGCCAGTATTGGCGGCCGCCGTTGTTACAAGGCCAGAACCAGTCGTGGCTACCAAGCCTCCGATGGCAATCGCCGTCTCGCAATTTGCGAAAAAGGTTGGGTAGAACAGCTTGACCGCTCCGTTGTCGCCAGCCGCTACATCGCTAATGGTAGAACCAATGCAACGAGCAGAACCGGAGACAGCCGCACGAGCCGTGCCGTCCGTGTGAATCTCTGCGAATCGGTAAGCCGAGATCGCCGAGGCAAAGTTAAAGGTGCGAACTGCACCACCGTCAATATTTGTAGCCATTTTAGTATTATCCTTCTTTAGAGTTTCGTAATACCACGAGACAATGCCTCGGTGTATTCGGTTGGGTTAGATAGCATCACGGCTTTCATTGCCTTGAGCTTGCTTGTTCCGTAGTCGCTATGGGCGGCCACGAGAGCTTCAAAAGTTTTGGGTTCTTCCTTTTTCTGGGAAGGCACTTCGATTGAGGGTGAGGCGGGGATGGGCTTGATGCCAAACTCGGTCAGAACTTTCTTCACCACTTCGCTCATCTCCTCTTGCTTTTCCTCATCAACAGATTCGCCTTCGGCTTTTGCACCTTCGGCAACTGCCTTATCTTCTTTGGCAACAGCTTGCTCGTCTACAGGGGCTTCGGCCATCTTTTCGTCTTTGGGTTTCATCGAATCTTCAATGGCCGCTAGGCGAACCTTGATATCCTCGATATCTTTCATATAATTGTTTTCCATATTTGTTTTGTCCTTTTTGTCAAGTGGAGCTTCCTCCACGGCTTCTTTGGCTACGGCTGGGATGGTCTTGCCTCCCTGCACATAACCGAGTTTTTCCATAAACTTCACCATCTCCTCGAATAATCCATTCGTGGCGGCTGGGCTGGAAACTAAATCAGCAGAGGCGATGCTCTGGGGGCGAATGTAATCCTTGCCGTTGATGGTCTCGGACTCATTCACAAAGGCTAGGGAAACGCCGAACTGGTCTGGGGCTTCGGAGGCCATCTCTTTGATTAGGCCGTAGTGGGGAGAGTTACGGAGCAAGCGGAGGTCGGCCACCAGCTTATCTCCATCGATGCGGGGGTTGCGTGCAAAGCCGACAACTGCGTCCAATCCGCTTCCGTGGTTCATCTTAACCTTCACACCATTCTTGGCGTTGCTCATAAGTTTGAGGGCGGTTTCTAGGCTGGTCTTATCCACGAAAAGGTCGTGTCCTTTCGCCTCTCCCACCTCCAAAATGCTAACTCCCCCTAGCTCCATTTCCTCCATCTCCTCATCCCGATAGGTCGAATAGGCAACCGCTGCCCTTTGTTGTTCGTCTGGAAACTTGGATATTGCTTCTTCGTCACCCATAAACCGGGATACAAAGTCTTGCTCTGATTCGTCTGCGGAGGGTAGGGGCAGGGGCATAAAGCATCGAGGTTATGTCAAAGAAGATCGCCGTCTGCCTTGCGGTAAGAGTCTTTGACCTCACCCCCACCCGCCATCTTGAGAAACTTGTTCACCCTTGCCATCGCCCAAGCGTTCCTTGAGTTGGGCTTTCCTCCGGTAATCGTTGGCCTAAAGCTAGTCGAGAACGCACCCGCCCCCCTTCTAAACACTTTCTTCAATGCCCCAAGGCTAGGAGCGTTTTTCTTGGGATGATCTTTCTTGAACTCGGCAATCTTGTTCTTGAGTGCCTCCTCGTTCTCGGCTGAAATCTCTATGTCGCCAGCTTTGCTTCTTGTGGATGCCGTGCCTTCGGGGTTTTCTTTTGAGCCTTTGATTCTCTCTTTAGGAGGGGCGGGGGTTTGGCTTACTGGTCTAGCCAATTCTTGCTTCTTATCTGTAATCGGCCCACCAACAATCCAAGCGTCACAAGTCCTTTTAGCCGCACACTTAAAGTCAAAAATCTCGCAGTAACCTAGATCGCCACCAACTGCTACTTCATTCGCATCCTCACCAATCCCCTTCTTAATGCACCCTAGAATCTTGCTCCTCTGATCGAAGGCCGCACAATTACCGCAAAGCATCTTCTTTACCGTGACTACATCGCCTTGGAACTCGTCTGCCTTTGCTTTCCAGTAGTCCTCGTTTGGTTCGTTTGGATTAGCTGGGCCGTAGTTCGCATCGTCTACCGCTGTCTGCCTATTGGCTAGATTTGTTTTGATGTCTTGGGTTGCGATTGGGCAAGAGGCTGGTTCGGCCAGTTCCTTTTTGTCCCTTGCTTCCATTTGCCCAACGACTTTCCTTGCCCAAGAGAAGCCAGCATCCCCGCCCCATCCGTGCCACGCTTGCCAACCCTTTCCTTGCTCATCCCAAGTTGCGCCCCTCTTGTCGACTTCGTGGCGAGTTAGAAAGTTCAGCATTCGCCTTACTGTGTCGGGCGATAGCTTCACGCCATTTTGCAAGTCCCTAGCTCTGGCGATGCCTACTGGGGTCATTCCCCTTTGGCTGGGTGGTTTTGTCTCTCTAACATCCAAGGCTCTTTTAGCGGCCTCCCTAACTCCTTCTGGTGGGGTAAAATCAATCCCATCGTATTTTGCTAACTCAATCCCTCCCATCATCCCCTCAATCAGCATCTTGATGGATGCTGGGTCGAGTTTTGCTAGTGCCTCTTCAGTATCTTTTTTTTTAACTTCTAATTCTTCGGAGGATGGTTCGATGGGGTCTTCTGGAATTGGCTTCTGGTCGCCTCCCTCATCCTCGCCCTCCTCTGGTTTATCCTCTATGGGTGCTACTGGTTTAGGTGCGGGGGCGGGAGGTAGTTGGGGTTGCGGGGGTGTAGGCGTAACAATATCGGAAATCGTCTCTGGGGCTACGCCATACTTCTGTGCTAAATCCTTAATCAGCTTCGCCTCAATAGCCCTTTGTCGCATAGCACTTTCAAAATCTTGCCCTCGCTCGGCGTAGATGTCGGCGGCGGTTCGGAGTCCTGTCTTGAACTCGGAGATGGCGGAAGCGGATTCTCTGCCCAAATCAATAGAGACATTTGCCCCAAAGTTAAAGATGCCCTTGGTCGTTCTGCTTCCAACATTGTTATCAATCAATCCCCTTGCTACTGCATCGGCGATTACGATGTTCTTAATCGGTCGAAGAACTTTATCATCTAGGAGCTTCTGGTATCTGCGGAAGGTGCGTCCAGCTTGTTGCATCTCAAGGCGTGCAGTCGGGCCAGACATAGCAGATGGGTCAACGGCGAAGCTGTAAGGGATGCCCACGCCCAAGCAAATGTTCCTTAAAAGAATCTTATGGAACTCTGCAAACGCACCGGAGGGACGGCTCGGGCCATCGGGGAACACGATATCCTCACCCGGTTCTAGGTAGGAGATTTTGCCCGACTCAATCGCTTCTAGCTTGATAGTATCACCATTAACATTTTCATCGTTTGTGAGCGTGGAGAGATCGGAGGCATTGTTGTTATTCCTCTTCACGATTCCGGCTTGCGAACTTGCGTTCTTTGCGGCCATCTTCTCAAAGTTGATAATATCGTAAATATCTGTTGCATCATTAATTGCGGTATGGAAAGCGGATATTCCTCGGTACTGGTCGATGCGGAGTGGGTCGAATAAGTGGAAGGCTTGGCTTGCGGGAATGGTTGCTTGGTAGGTGTAAAAATCCCCGATGCTTCGGTTGTAAATATCGTAGGCACTCGGCGCACCAGTATCCCGATCAATATGGATTCCACCGATCAAATCTAGGCTTGTATAAACCTTAAATGGGTCGCCCACTCTATCTGCCTCGATGCCTTGAATCTTTAAGTTGCCGTCCTTGTCTCGGACTAAAACAAAAAGAAAATCACCATCTCGGAGCATCGACATCATCGCCACTTGCATCAGAGTCGACCCGGTGTGCCTTGTCGAGATATCGCACTTGTCCCACCACTCTGCCCAATATGCCTCAACCTCTGTATTGACCTCGGGGTTTTCTGTTCGGGCTTGGTAGGAGATGTTTGCGGCTGTATGGCTGGCGAACTTCATGAGGATGGAGCGAACAAGGCCGACATTCTCTGCCAAGTCCCTCGCCCTTTTCATCAGCTCTACTCGGTCATAGTTAGAGCGATAATCTTCCGCACCAGAAAGCGAACTCGGCCCTTTACGTTCCCTTGTATATTTGACCGCATCGTAAGAGAAGTTGACCAGCTTCTGCCGTGCAATCATCCGATTAACTGCACCCTGCGGGTTTAGAAAGGCAACGGCTTTATCGATTAAGTTTAGTTGGGCTTTTTTCACGAGAAGTTAGCGTAGGTCGTGCGGATACGAGTGCCGTTGACAGACTGGATGGCAAGGGTTAGCTCTGCGATAGTATCACGAACTTCCCCAAGATTCGCCCTAGAAAAAGAGCGTCCCGCTATCGAATAGCTAGACCCAGCCACCGCAATCGCCTCAAGACAAGTCACATACTTATCGCGCAGAGAAGTTAGGGTGGCTAAGGGTAGCCCAATAAAATCACCCTTCGCCATTCTCAACCTCCTGTGTCAAACTTGCGGGTGAAACCTTGAGCCGTCCGTGGAGTGCCGCACCCACAATGTTCATACATTCACAGTCCATTAAATGATTATGCTTTCCGACTTGCTTCCACACAAGTCTTTCCCTGCCAGTCATAGGGTTCTTCACCCTTACCTTTACCTCTGCTTCGAGATGCACCTTCCAAACATCGGGCGTATCTAGGGCGATAAAGCCCTCCTCTTTGAGAAGTTGGGAAAGGATGTCTTTGATGGATGGGTTCGACCATCTCCAAATCGGGCAGAGCTTCCACTTCCACCCTACCTTGGATTGAACTGCCTTACCGCTGAATGGGTCGCCATTTGCGATTCGAGCGTATGGCCTTTGCACCTTCTGCTCGTTCACGATCTCGGAGAAGCTGGTCTTGTCCGAACCGACCAACGCTACCCAGCCGTTCTTGCAACAATTCAAATATACATCTCTGGTTTGATCGCCCGAGTCAATTAGCACGCACTTATCCTCAACGCCAAATTCATCTTGCTTTGCCTTTATGTCGCCCCAAGTTTCTAGCCTGCCTGCCCACACGAGCCTTGGTTTTCCCTCTAAATCCCAAGCCCTAACTACACACCAAGCGTGGAAGCCCCCCGCCTCTTGGATGTCGCAACTCATAATTAGCTTATCGCCCATCCGAACCTCCCCCATCTTGTAAGCACCGGGAACGATCTGCATCTTTTCTGATTCGTGTTCCATCCACGGCTCGGCTAGGACTCGGTTCACAAAATCTTGTAGGCCGATAATCCCGCTGTGTTTATCTTGCAGGAACTTGACCGCCAAGCTACCGAATGTTACCCACGGAGCATATAGGCCGTTGAGATGATACGAGCGTCTGGCTGGTTCGCCCTTGGGATTCGTTGCCCTCCACTCCCCCTCTCGTAGCATCTTGGTTTTCTGGCCGTCTTGAATCTTGCCCTTGCACCCCTCGCATTCGTAGTAGGTGGAGCTTTTAACTAGGGCGTAATCATAAACGCCATCTTCTATCTTGGCCGATTCATCCCACTTGACTTGTCCCCATATTAGTTTTTGTTTTAATCCACAATGGGGGCAAGGCACAAAATAGAAGCGCATATCCCCCTTCTGCCACTCAGCCCAAATTATTGAGTCGGCAGTTGTCGGGGTGCTGGTTGCTATGATTAAATGATTGGGGTAGGTGCTGACTCGTGCCTCTGCTAACTGCACCGGATTGGCTTCCCTTCCCGAGCCTGCTTGCTCTGGGAACTTATCGACCTCATCCATGCAGAGCAAGGCAATCGAACGACTAGAAAGAGCCGAGGCACTTGTTCCCGCCCACCACACCGAGCATCGCTTAAAATGTTGCTCGAGGATTTTGATCTTGTCGGTGTTGTCGGGCTTTTCTTTGGCTAGGGCTGGGCAGTCGTCCACCATCGGAAGCCAGCGGGTTTCTGTAAATGATCGAGCTAGATGTTCCGAGGGCATCACCCACAAGACCGGACAAGGGCGTTCTGCGATTCGATAGGCTAGGCCAGCGAGAATCGTTGTCGTCTTTGAGGTCTGTGCCCCCCAGACTAACACCACCCTCCGAATCGAGTCATCACCAAAAGCCTCTAGGGGTTCTCGGACATAGGGCGTGAGGTTGGTTGAATACGCACCGGGTATGTTTGTTACCCTTGCCGATAGAGTCAGATTTTTTTCTGCCCACTCTGGAATCGAAAGATGTTCCCTCGGCTTGAATAGTTCCCTAGTGAATCCGTTGATTTCCGAAAGCGTGCTCATCTCTTAACCAAATAATCTTTTGCATACGCCCACGCTGGATTCATGTGAATCTTATGATGGCAATCAAAACACACCGCCAAGAAAAACTCCACCTCGTTGAGCCTATCCCCGAATCTCCCTCTCCTATGGTGAACTTGGCTCGCCATCTTGTTCTGGCAAACTTGGCAGACTGGTGTGTTGCCCAGAAACTTCTCTCGCACATCAGAATAGACCTTGTTCTGCTCTCGTCTCTTGGCAGATACTCGGCGTAGTTTCCCGCCTCGCTTGAGTGGGGTTTTGCGTTTGAGGGGAGAGCGTTTCATTCGTCAAAGAACGGCAGAATCAATCCCAGCAAGCCGAGGGCGGCTATGATGACAAGGAAGCATTCGTTCACTTTTTTATCCACTTACCCATGCACTCAAATAAGGTAGCGAGTAGATAGGCGAGAATAACACAAGCCCAGAATGCCACATTAAGAAGCACGATTCCGAGCACTATTCCCACACCTATTTTTAGCCCTAGCATCACTTAAATGCCCCCTCTGCTTTTTGTATGGTCATATAGATTTGGTCTACCCCTTCTTGAATCGCTACCTTTGCACACTCTGGGTCGGAGGGGTTGGCTCGGGCTGAAAGGGAGGAGGGCATTGCATCCATTAGGTTGCGGATTGCTCCGAACCAAGTTGTAATAAATTCTCTCGCCTCGCTTATGGAGATTGTTTGCCGGAGATAAGCCCGTTCTTGTTGATAGTCGATCTCGGCTTGCCTAACAACTTTCTGTGCTTTCTCATAGGTTTGAATGGAGGCTCTTGTTGCAATAGGGTTTTCTTGTCTTCCCGCTTTTACCATTTCTCGAAAGGATGCAATTTCCATTCGTTCGGCTCGAAGTTTCCTGCCAAGAGTATTTAGGGCAGAAAAATCTCCATTATTTTGCGCTTCACCTTGTTCTGGTGCGCTGACTGGTTTGAGGGGTGGGCTTGTGCGCCCGATTGCTTTTTGGTTTGCAACCCTCCAACTCATCGCCTCGGCTTCGGAGGTTAGTGGCATCCCCCTTGACGCCATCTTCGAGATTTGTCCCTTTGAGTATCCCCACTTTTTTACGAGTTCCGCTTGGCTTATCATCCATAAATGGGTTGCCCACAGGTCTGGCACTTTTCCCCACCCCCTAGTTCTTCTTTTTCTTTTTCTGGTGGAGCTTGCTCCATTAGTTCGGCCATCTCATCGATTCCGAATCCGGTAATATCAATATCAATTTCCCCTGCATCTAATTCTTCGAGAATGTCTTTTAGTTGGGGCATATCAAATTCACCACTCAACTTGTTTAACGCAAGGTTCGCCGCCTTCTCTTGTATCTCATCCAGCCACACCGCCCACACATCGACCTCCTCTTTGCCAAGTGCCTCATAGCATTTAAGTCTCTGGTGTCCTCCGATGATATTCCCGCTTTTAGCATTCCAAGTGATCGGCTGAAGGTTGCCCAATTCACTTAAGCTTTTGGTTAGCCTGCCCAAAGAATCGGAAGATATTTTCCTTGGGTTATATTTTGCGGGCACAAGCTCGTTTATTTTTTTTCTGATGAGTTTTGGGTATTGCATTATATCCCCGCCCAAGGTGATTTGATGATTGGATTGAAATCAAAGCTTCTGCGGCTTTGGTAATCTCTTTGTACAATATCTTTGCCCCATTTTTTCTGTAAAGACTCAAACTGCTCTCTCTCCCTGTCTAGGTTTCTATATGTTGCACAGCCTCCGGTTTGTTCTGCCTGTTTTACATCATAGTTGCAGAAATTAAATCTTAGGCATCCCCCATTAAACACTATGTGTTGCAGGGTTATATCATAGTCCTCTTTTAGTGGCAGGCTTTCGTCATAAAGGGTTTTATTGTTGAGGTGTGCATGGAATGGTCCGCCTATGAATTTTTGGGTGCTGAACGGAGTGTGTTCCCTATAAGCTCCCTTATCGGTTACACAATTTAGCCCCCAAAAAGAAAACCCCCACTCCATACAAAGGTTTGTGCTGGATTCGCAGAACTCAATTAGCTCTTCGCTTTTGAATTTTACTTTTTTCTGGTTCTCCCAGCGGTAAACCCCCTTGCAATCATCATCCATAAGCACGACACAATCTGCATCAAACAAGGTTTTCAAAATATAGTTTTTGACCCTGCATACATTCCCTTGAACTTCGTCGGGTACTGTTAAGATGTCGTTGCCATTTTTCTTGTATTCTTCTGCCTCGCTTTCTCGCACCACAAGCTTTACGAACGGGTAGTTCTTTTGTGTGTCGCTTTTGCTCGGCCTTTTGTATGACGGGGCAAAGAATTTAACCTTCATTTATGCTTTCTTTGATTTTCTTGATTGCCTTCAATCCGTCAATTACACGCCCCACCCCCTTGCTCCACGGCTTACCATTTGCCCTTTTTGAAAAGGTAGATTCAAGCCCGAAAATAGTTTCCGCTTGAATCCAATCAATGTCCTTGGTGAATTTTAATACTATGTAGTTGCTTTCTCGGTCGAGTTCGGTTGAGAATTTCGTTTCCTCATTGCCCTCGTTTTCTTTTTCCAGCTCCTTAACTTCATCCAGTTCTTTTTGGGTAAATCCGATTTTCTCAATATCGAATCCCTCCTCTTTCAATGCATCTAGTTCGCTTATTAGAAGCTCATCATCCCATCCTGCATTAAGCCCCAATTTATTATCCGCTATTACGTATGCTCGCACTTGTGCCTCTGTCAGATGTTCTAGGCTAATTGTCGGCACTTCCTCAATCCCCAGCTTCCTAGCGGCAAGAACTCTTCCGTGTCCTGCTATTATTGTATTGTTTTTGTCTACCAAGACTGGGTTTGTCCATCCGAACTCTCTAATGCTTGCGGCGATCTGCAACACTTGTTCGTCCGAGTGTGTCCTGCTGTTTCGGGCATACGGAATTAGCTTGTTTATATGCTGTTGCCTTATGTTTTGGTTCATCTTGTTTGTTCTTTCTGGTTTCCTTTAGTTTCTGGGGGGAAACTCGCACAAAATAACCCCACCTCGGAACCTGTTAGGGGAGATTTTTGTGTTTGGAAGCCTCCTAGTTTTTGCGACCTCTCGTTCCCCTCTCATAGCTCCCCCCCCGCCTCTTTGAACGCCTCGACTATTGGCCTTGCCTCCTCAACGAACTGGGTGCGTTGGGCTGGTGTCCATTGGTTTATGCTCTTGCGTGCTAGCCATTGGCGAGCCTTGATGATGTAGCTATGCCATGCCTGTTCGGCCTTGGGGTTGCTGATCTCGATGGGGTCTGGCAGTAGCCCAGTCCATAGGGCTAACTGCTTGAGGCCACCGGGGGTAGGGGCTTGGAGGGATGGCCTTGCCTTGGCCACACGCTCGTAACGCCTTGCCTGCTCACCGTTTATTTGTCCTATTTCTTGGATGGCTTCGAGGTCTAGCCCCTCTGTCCGTGCTGATAGCAGGATGTCGCCTGCATCTGCGGCTAATCCGATGGCCTGCCCCATCTGTTCGATGGCTGTTTCCTTGGCTTTTTCTAGTGCCTTGACCGTGCGTTGTAGCTCCATTCCTATTTGCTTTTCGCTCATTTTGGGATGTCCTTTTTGGGTTATGCGTAAGCCTCGGCCAACTCCTCGGCCTCGACTTCTGCGGGTGGTTCAATCTCTCTGAATCTGTCGGAGTGAAAGCCTCGTTCTGGATGGGGTGGGGTGGTCGAGCAGGGGTTCTTTAATCCCTCAAGGTAGACAACGACCTCGCCCTCCTGTCCGTTCAGCCCTACCCCAACCCCTAGTCCCCTTACCACATACACCTTGTCTTTGATTGGGAGGTGGTTGTAGAAAAGGATGATCTCGGTGGGGAATCGATCGTCCACACATATCACTTTCGAGCCTGTCCTCACCGTTTTTTTCCTCGCCTTTTAATGCCTTTTTCCCACGCTTCCGAGTTCCATTTGGGGCATTCTTCCCGCCTCTTTTTGTGTACCCGCAAGGCTCGTTCCTTGTAGATTTGGCGCACTCGTTCGCTCCGTTGGATGCGTAAAACTAGGCCGGTGCGCTGGCTCAACTCCGTAAGCCGTGCCGAGATGGCCGCTCTGGTATAGGGCTTGCCGGTGCTTGGGTTGATATAACGCTTTGCGATTGAGGTCAGCGAGTCGGGGCTTCGGTTCGTGGCTAGGGCTAGCAAGGATTCGTCCAAGGTGTCGTCCCGCCTGTGCCTCAACATTTGGGAGTCGCCCTCGTGCTTTATGGTCTGCTCCACCACCTCTGCCGTGAGCTTGGCTAGCTGGTCTAGGTCGATGCTTGGGTTCATCGCCTGCATTTTAGAGAGCCTTTCCTTGACCCTATCTTGGAGCGTGTCGATATGCTCTGCCATATCTGGCGTGTAACTAGCCAAGATGCTATCCGCTGGGTCTTGGCCTAGGTGGTTCATTTACTGGATTTCCACAACTGCCGTCCGTCCCACCCTCGCCAACTCCCGCCTTGCCTGCCGTTCTGATGCGTAGAAAAGATCAACGACTGGCAACCTAGATTTGCCCGATGCCTTTCGGGATATGACTGCCGTACCTGTGTCGTGGGCGTGGTAGGTCTTGCCTTCGATAACTAGCTTTGTGCCGTAGGGGATAAGTCTGGGGTCTACCGCACAAGACTTGCCGGATACCAACCGTTTTCCTGTGGAGCTTTTATAGCCAAACTCGTCCTCGCCCAACCAGTAGGCCGTGATTCTGGCCTTGATGGTTTTCTTCGGTGGCGGTCTTGGCGGCTCGATCATTATGTTTGCCCCCTGCACCGAACCAAGGAGGGCGATGGCTAGGATGAGGATGGCTTTTTTCATCGTTAAGAAGTGGAGTTGCTCGCACAAGTGGCGGTAGCGTCTCGATGGGGATTCGTCTCCCTTGGTTCTTTTGCCTTCTGCGTTGTCAATCGTGTCCTTGAGCTTGTCGATCTGTGCCTCGATTGCCTTAGAATCCATCTTATTGATTTTTTTTTTCACGCTTCAACGGCCTCCCGCCAATGACATCGCTTGTTCCGTCTCTTGAGTTTGCCATTCCCCTCAAGACATCGGAGGTGATACTGGATTGCTCCGTGGGTTTTGCGTAGAACTTGAGCGATTGTGCAAGTGGGAATCTCGTTAGTAATCAAAGTGAACACGGCATCTCTTAACATATCGATGGTCGCTTGGTTGCGGTTCTCTGCGTAAAGCTTTGCCATCTCCTTGCCGGGGTAGCGGTCAGAAAGAATGCCCTTGGCCTTTGCCTCTGAGGATGTGAAGGGTTCGTTCATCGAATGTGCAAGCTACTTTGAGTTTGGTTTGAGGCAAGGGATGATTTTAAGTTATTCATTTCTGCAAATAGTACTCAGCAACCCTCTTGCCGCTGTTTGTTTGCACCGTTCGCTTTTCAATCTGATGCCCCGCCTTTTTCAAGTCGCAAATCCGACTCGCCAACCGGAAGCACTTGAACCATTCTAGGGCTTCCAGAGCCGTGAGTGTTCTTCCATTTTGTAGGTGGGCTAGTATTCGGGCGTTCTGGTCGTGGCCTTCCGTCTTGACTGGGTGCGTGGTTCGCATAAAGGGCAACTCGAACTGCTCTGCTTCGAGTATCGCGATCATTTTTCGGTCTTTCTGTTTTTATTTTTATATGGAGACCAGCCACTTTCCCTTGCATAGCATATTGAGCCGTGGTCGCAGTCCCACGCTTTAGCAATTACGCTAAGTGGTATACCGGCCTCGCTTTGAATCTTCCAAATAGCCCATCTACGCTGAACAATATCGGCAGATCGATTTCTTTTCTTTCCCCTTTTGCCCGCAAATAGCCTCAAATCTTTAGGCACTTCGACTGTCGGGCAATTTGCCTGTTCTATGGGCAGGGTCGGTTTATTGGGCATTTGAGACTCAATTTGGGCTATCCTATCGCATATTGGAATTAGTTTCCTTGCTAATATCGACTCAAATACTGGTGGGAGCTTTTGATTAGGGTCTTTGAACAGGGCTTTTTTAATCTCATATTCCTCATCTGTTACTTCTCCCTGCCCACAGTTTGTTCCACGCTTTTTCTCGAGTTGTGCAATCCTTTTTGATAAAGCAATCATCGCACCCTCTAACATATTGGAATCTAGGTAGTTCACGGACACCCCGCCTTTTCCCACGCTTCAAGCGTCTGGAAGCCCATAATTTTGTAAGTTGGTGGGGATTCGCACCCCGATTTGATCGGTTTCTTCATTGGTTGGTTTCCTTTGGTTGGTTGTTGGTTGCTCCTCCTCTGACAATTTCTGGCACACGCTCGCCAGTCTTTAACCGATGCCCTGCCCCCGACCTTCCATCCGTTGCTCTGGTAGTAATCAAAAGCCGACTCCGCATCCGTCAATCTCCATCCGATCTCATTTGCAAAGGCAATCCATTCAGCGTGCGTGGGGCGTAAGCCCTCTCTCTCTTTCTTATTGTTATTGTTATTGTTATTGTGTCCCATCTTTTGCTCATCTATGGACGATAGATGGTGCATAGATGGCTCATCTTTGGGGCATCTATGGGTTATTCTTGACGCATAACCAGCCGATCTTTTATTCATATCTGCTAGGGTTGCCGCCGTGCCGCCGTGGTAGATTGCCCCATCTTTAATCTCATAAACCCCTGCAACCTCAAGCTCTTTAATGAGTGGGCTGGCGTCTTGACCAACCATTCTGCTTATCTGTTCCGGGGTGGGTGGATTGCCGTTGATGACCAATCTCCCGCTGGCGTTGGCCTTATAGATGAGGCACACTAGGTGAATCCATAGCCCCTTGGCCTCGAGACTCACCAGCGATAGCTTCTCATTGGATAGCCAGCGGTTCGGCTCAAATGGAAACCAGAAGGAATCTCGCTTCACTTCTTAGCCTTCTCCACATCCCGCTTCTGGTATTTCTTCGCCCTCTCCAATAGCTCTTTGGTTATGCGATGCGAGTAGTCGAGGTGGTTGATGATGTCTTTATAGTTTTCACGCTTGGCGTGGTCGAAGTCTTTGAACAATTCTTTAAGCCGCCGACTCACCGAAGCGTGGAACTCGTCCACAAGTTTTAATCTTTTGACGCTCATTTTTTAATTCTCCTTAATATATCTTTTACTAAATCCCAGCACAGGTCGCTCAGAAATAGAATGGTGAGAAAAATACTCAAGCATCCTATACCTACCACGAACAATTCCCACAAAACTTTCCCGATGGATGAAAGGAAAGTTACCATTTGGGTGCTTTCGGCCAGCTTGCCCAAAGCCGAACATCATTTTCAGAATGCCCCCAGCTTCGAGAGACAAACGAGCCATCAATGAAACGACCGACAACAACCTCACCGCCGATATCCATAAGAACTCTTTCATCGTTATATGGTTTCTCCTTTATGTTTTTCCAAACAAGCATCGACCATTTGGTTTTTGGAACTCGAACATCAACGGCCGACATCTCCTAGCCTCCTAATAGCAAGCACAACCTCATTTAAGATTCCGGTGATGACTGCATCTTCTGTTCCGTCTGCCAGTTGTTGAACCAGATCGGCGCATCGTTCTCTTTCGAGATCGGCGGCCTTGCTCCTTGCATCGTTAAGGATGTCTTGGATAAGTTCAGAATGGGATTTCATCGGGTGTTCCTTTTCTTAACGACTCGGCCTCGAGGAGAATCTCTGCGATTATCTCGTTGCGGATAATATCGTTCTTGTATGGCTTGCCGTCTGCTCCGGGCTTCAGGTCTTGCCTAGATAGCCACTCTAGGTAATCTAATCCCTTATCTCCAAGCATAGCAATCTGCCGAAGCGTTGAACCCTTGTGCTTGCCAAACTTCAGCTCCATATCCCTTGGTTCACCAATACGAACGCCATTTAGCTTGGCTGTGATGTCTGCCAAATCTGCTTTGCTTATCTTGGCGGGTTCGGCCTTGGGTGCTTCCTCAAACTTCTCCGTGTTGATATCTTGGAAGCCCCCATAAGGAACTTCCTCGGCTGGTGTTGTCGATAGGCTCTTGTCGATTAGGACTACTATATGAGCAAAGGCAGAGCGACAAGCCCTACTGATTGCCCTAGTCTGGCACATCGCCCTCTTTGCATAGTTCGGACGCTTCTCCCACATCGGTTCGTCATCACCCAAGAACCCCTCGGCTTGAGATATCACTTGTCCGTTGTCCATCCTCTTAACCTCACCGATGCACCGATAGCCATCTTCGAGACGCTCAACATCTCTTGCACTTGCTACGCATCCGTGAGCCACTGCGATTGCTTGCCAGCCCTCAACTCGCACATAGTCCTTTTGGCCTATGCGTTGGCAGGTTTCTTTTACGATGGCACGACAAGCCCCCGCCACATCCGTTGCTTGTCGGATATGGTTGGAGACTCCGTTGCCGTTGTGTACTGCTAGTTCATTATTCATTTGTTGGTTCTTTCCTTTGTTTATTGTTTGTTCTGTCCGTCATCGAATACGCCAAAGCCTTCGGCGTTTTCTTTTTGTGTCTTGGGTAAATTCAAAAATCTAAAGTCATTCCGGCTGTCGAACTCTGTATCGGGGAACGCTCCAAACACTCTTACCACCCATTCATCCGTAGTTTCATTTGGTAATTTTTTCTTGGCTGGTTCTTGATGCCAGAATGTAGGCATTTCTTCACTCATTTTTTTGTCCTTTCGTTTATGGTTTTGATTATTGGGGAAAGCCACTTGGTGCTTATGTCGTGCGAGGGTATGCGGAAAACTAGGATGCCCATTGAGGCGGCGAGGTTGTATTTTTCCATATCGTTGAGGAATCCGGAGGGTCTGGTATGCCTGCCCCTCGTCCACACCCCACCCTCTAACTCGATGGCTACGCCGTTGAGGTGGTAGTAATCAAACCGAAAGCGTCTGCCATCTACAAACTTGTATTCCTTAACCAGCCCCCAACCACCAAGGCTTCTCCATAGAAGTTCAAACTTGGCTGATGGGGTGAGCTTCATTTTAGTTACGCCCCACCCAGTTCTTTGTGGGCAACAATAGCTCTGGTTCTTTTGGTTCTTTAGGCTGGTTGCCCTCGGCAACGATCTTGTCCATCTTGTCCAACTCAGCGGCAACATAAAGATAGAACTGCCTTCGATCATAGTTCTGCTGGTCGATATGCTTTGCGAATATCCTTACGCCTTGCAAAATCAAAAGACCAAAGAAAGCGACAAGGAAAATAATCACCAGCGAATCCTCTGTTTCTTCCAAGCGGGGGAACAGTAAGAGGGGTTGGTGATGTAGGGATACTTGCCGTCATCAAGGGATTTCATCACGAAGCCTTCCCAGATTACTTCGCCCGCCTTGTTGTTTTGGAAGTTCATCTCCTCCCATATTGAATTGATCTTGTGGTGGGCAAGTCGAACAAATCGGAGGAGTTTGTTGTTTGGGATATCAAAGGTGACGGCTTCTAGATGTTCGATATCCTTCATCCTCTCGGCGTAGGGCTTGGGGCTGGCGGGGTCGAAGGCATCCATCACTACGATTGTTCCTTTGCCACTCTTTGTCCTTTGTCCCATAATCTCACAATCGACAAAGCGAGATTTGATTCCAGCACCAAGAATCCTCTCGGCCATCAGATTATGATTTGAGGCGAACTTGCCGTGTCGATTGTATCCTTGCTTGGTTTCTTGATCGAACAAGCCCCGCCAGCCATTCGCCTTACCCTCAATGGCTGTATCTTTCTTGAACTCAATGTGCCATGCCGGAACTGCGGAGGCTTGCGGTTTGGCTGGGAGGGGGAGGGATGTCATAGGCTTGTTGTAGGATTTCGATTTAAGTTGTAAAGGATTATTTGAGCAAATGTTCAACTATTAATAGCACCGAGCCAGCCCCGATCACGAGTCCAGCAATGTAGGATATGAGGATTTTATTCATTTGTTTAGATATCTTTGCCCCTTCCGGCATCGGCAAACATCCACACCCCGCCCATCTTCGCTATGTCTTTGGTGAATGCAATCGCCCCCCGCTTTGTAGCGAATCCAAAAACTTCATTCTTCTTGCATGGATTTTTTGCCCTTACTGCCACGAGCCATCTTAGGTTTTTGTTTGTATGTTTCTTGTGTTTCATTGTGTTTGGTTGTCCTTTCTTTATATGATCTCTAGGTGTTTGCTCATCCACTCCCTAGAGATTCCCTTCGTCGCCAGTTTGTCTTTAATCGCCTTTTTGAAACCTTTGGGGAGGTTGCTTTCGTGCGATGTCTTTTTCTCTATGACTTCAAAAGACCAAGGCTCGTCGGTGCGGGTTGTCTTGCCATACTTCACCCGAAAGTTTCGGCCATCTTTATCTGTCCAAGTTTCGCCGTAGTAATACTTCCCAACATTCTCACGAAGTCCTGCGAGGTAGGTCGCTTTAATTTTCTGTTTCATTTAATTTCTTCTTTCTTTTGTTGATTGTTTATAGGGGTTCTGGTGCGCCCCACTTTTTGCCACCGGTCATAAGGTGAATGATGTGCGACCTCAAGTGGTTGCAGTAATTCTTGGCCTTGCTCTGCTCCCATTCCGGATGCTCGCAAGATTGATACTCATAGCAAGCAATCGAATTGAGCATCTGTAAGGGGTCATAATTATATCTTCTCCCCATAGACGCAAAGGCGGGGGACTCCTCGCTGTCTTTATACCGATAGTTTACGCTCCTCTGGTTTTCATCATATAACATCTGACCGAGGGCATCAATGTCTTCTCCTTCCTCTATCCACTTAGAGGCATAGGCTCTTAAGTTATTTCTTCCGATATCAATTCCGCTTGCTAGGTATTCGATGTGGTTTTGATCTACTAGGTATGCACTCATTGGTTTTGGTTCTTTCTTTGTTTATTTGGATTATTTCTTGACCGCCAAGATTCCCCTTCCGCAACAGTTTGAAACCTCAATGCCGACAAAGGACTCATCTTCAAAATGACGGAAGCGGTCTCTGGAGCTTCCCACTAAGTATACTCCTTGAAGTCCTATTGCTTTCTCTGGGCTAACCCTACCAAAGAAGTCCTCGACCTGCTCAATGGAGTCAGTCATTCCATCAAATCTTGAGCGAGTCTTGCAGAAAAGTGAATCTGCGTTCTTGCGGATAAAGCTCTTTAGTGTCGCAAGGGTGATTTTCTTTTTGGTTTCCGTCAGTGTTTCTGTGGTTGTTTGCATATCCACACCCTAACACACCCCCAAAACTTGTCAATGGTTTATTTATCTTATCTTGACGATTGTTCGCAAATCGTTATAAACACGCTACTTACGAGGGGAGTATTTTGTAGGCTTTTATCCATCTAAAGAATGTATGCCCCCTTTTATTTGGAAGCACGATTTTAATTTTCCTAACTTCCAGCTTCTTTTTTTCTAGTAATTCACGGAGGAGGCGATCGATGGAGCTTGTTTTTTTCCCAGTTAATTTCATTATCTCTGCTCGACTTTTGAATCCCTCTGGAACAGGGGGACACTCTTTGTTTAAGATGTGTTCTTGTAAAAGTTTCTGCCAAGGATTTCGTGCATTCATATTAAAATGCCTTTATGCCGGTAGGCAGATAAAACTTGTTGCCTCTTTGCCGTGCTTGAAAAACCTCGTGCGTTTTATCCGGATAAATTGCTCCGAACGCCCAGCCGTGTTGCCAGCGGAGTCTGCGGAGTTGGCCTCGATTATATTCTGGGGTCTTGTTGCATAAGCACCCGATATTGTGGCCAGTCCGAGGGTCGATGGAGACGCTTCTAAAATAATCAATGGCGTGGGTATGGCCGAAAATAACATCCCCATAAGCATCGGCGTGTTGCTTGCCGGAGTGCATTGCGTGGCCGTAGCCGTGGACGAATGAGAGCGAGCCACACTTATATATCCCGCCGACTGAATCGTAGGGGAACATCCTTGCCTTCGTCTCCCTCATTATCGCTTCGATGTTTGCTATCCCATCGTTTGCATAGTCCCTTGCCAGACCGCTTCGGCTGTTCCTAGCCATATCGAAAATCCGTTCATCGTGATTGCCCCGCAGGAACACCCTCTCACTTCCGTGGGAAAAAAACTCCCGAATGAACTCCTCCCCGCAGTCCCAATCCTTTTGCAGACTCGATGCTTGTTCCTCATCTCCTGCCCCCTTTCTGATTGCACGGAAGTCCCAGAGGTCGCCGATGCAAACCACGAGATCGGGTTTGTATTCCTTGGTAAAAGCAAGCAGGGCTTTAACCGAGGGAGCGTCTTGTTCATCGCCGTGGATATCGCCACAAGCGACAAACTTTATTGGCTTCATAAATGGGGTTTAGATTGTCCAGTTAGAGTTGTGTAAATTAGATTGCAACACTCTCTTGCTCGAGGATTTGTCAATGTTTCGTCCGTGCATCCATCCCTTGCTAATTCCATCACAATGTGCATTTGCTGGCGAAGGGTGAGGAGATAGGTCAGTTGGTCGGTCGCCTCCTCGATTGCGTTCTCTACGAGTCGTGCCGTGGGCATCTCCCACAATTTTGTCCCGCCGTGTTCTACCACTCCCTTTTTATATTTTCTCTCCATCGACTCGACCGCCGCCATCTGCAAAGTAGTGAGATGGAGATCGTGCTTTTTTGTAAAAACTTCCTCGGTTGTTTTCTCCACTCCCTGCTCTGATGTCATCCATTAACGACTAGACCACGGACGCTTATTGACTAGGGAAATCTTTTGCTTGTTCACTTCTTGTTTTTGCGGGCTAACTAATTCACGCCATCCAGAGATATTCGCATCCTCAAGATGGGGTTGTTCCCAATCCAATCCACGAAGGCCGTGCTTCTCTGCAATCTTGCGGGTGATTGAATATCCTTGGTCATCGTCCCAAGAGGCCAGTAGATCACCGCTAGGAGTGCGAGCAAGGGGAACATAGTCGATTGCGTGAGAGCCTTTACCTTGGTCAATGTGGAGCGATTGTGGGGGTATTCCACGAGCGTTTGTGACTTTCCTCCCAGCCTTTGTCCGTCCTCGGGCGTATAGCTCCTCTTGCTCTTGGGGCGTTCTAGTCGAACAATAGATCAGAACTGGAATCTTTTTAGACATTAACTCCGAGTACCAAGCCCCCACCCTCTTGCCGAAACTAGGCTCGCACTTTTCTATGTGGCCTCTTGACCTTTCCACCGCCTCCCGAATCGTCATTGATCGAGTCTCTTTCGGAGTCGTTCATTCTCCTCCACAAGTCGAGAAATCGTTTTGAGCGATTGCCCAAAAAGCTGTCTGTATTCTTCTGGGGTTGCTTTGGTTCGGTCGAGCTTGTCCCACCGCATAATGAAGTCGGTAATTGAATCTTGGTTCGGGACTTGCCCAATGTCGTAAGGGCGGGTTGTTACGCACCCACAAAGAAAGCTAGCGACGATGAATCCAGCTATCCACTTCCGCATCTCGCAGACGGCGATTGTAAGCAATTTCTTCATCGTCTCGTTCTTTTCTTGTCTTGGCTCGATTTTTAAGCCACCAGAAAACAATCCCAACAACTCCTGCAAGCGAGGCGATGGCGGCCTCAAACATAACCTACTTCTTCGAGAACTTACTGAGAAACGAAACGATCTTGGTTAGCGTGGCCTCCGGCTCGTCACCGGGTATCAAAGAGGCAACGGCAATCACGGCAGAGAGAAGGGCGGTCAATGCTCCAAGCCAAGCAAACAAGTCTTGTGTTTGAACGAAGGATAGGAGTTGGTTCATACTGATGGCGGGGTGTCAAGGGGCTATGCGTACGGCCAATAGGTTGCTGGGTCTAAGTCAAAAGACTGGCTACCTGTTACTGACCAGTCGTCGTATTGAGTCCAAGCCGGAAACCAATATATATATGTTGGAATTAAAATTCCATCAATTGTGAATGTAGAAACAGGGTCAAGTTGAGCCTGCACCTTTTCGTCCCCCGCATCTTTGCTGTCGTACCAACCTGAAACCCGCATTTGGGGGTAGACAGTTGAGCCGTCAATATAAGCATTAGAATAAAAATAAACGAACCAATTGTTTGTGCTAGAATTACTTGCATTAAATCCTATATTAAGGATATTCCTGTCCCCTCGGCAAACAAGATTTTCTTCAGATGAAATTCCGCCAGTCCAATCTGTATCTTGATTTAGGCTTGTCGTAGTCCAATTATTAATTAAGGGCTCTGCTTCCGGTGGTGTTGCTGTTTCGTTACAAGCAGAACTTCCGGTTAGTGTCCAAGTTTTTACCTGCCACCACCAAGACATATATTGCTCAAGGGGTAGAGAAATTGGGTAATCAGTACCCCTACCAGTTGAGGGCGGTGTTCCATTTGTAAGACAGAACGGAAAATACCCACTCTTACTAGCATGAAGAACTTTACCCATAAGGATTTTGTTAGGGCAAAATAGAACTTCGGATAGTAAAATTGAAGGTATCTCCGACAAAGATATTTCCTGTGGCATCTACGGCAATGCCTCTGGGCCCTTGAAATGTAGCCATATCTCCATTGGTACTTCCGGAAACACCCGGAGTTCCAGCAAGTGTTGTTACCACCCCTGCACTTGTTACTTTGCGGATTGTGTTATTATCGGTATCTGCCACCAAAACATTGCCCTCCGTATCAACGGCAACGCCATAAGGTTGATTAAACCTTGCGGCTGAGCCGGTGCCGTTGGCACTGCCATCAAACCCTGCGAGGCCAGCTAGGGTGGTCACTACCCCTGCGCTAGTTACTTTTCGGATTGTGTGGTTGTTTCTATCTGCGACAAAGACATTTCCTGCAGAATCTACGGTAACACCATAAGGATAAGCAAACTGAGCGGCTGAGCCGGTGCCGTCGGTACTGCCATTAGAACCCCCAGCTAGGGTAGTTACTACCCCCGAGCTAGTTACTTTGCGGATTGAGTTATTAAATGTATCTGCGACAAAGATATTTCCTGCAGAATCTATGGCAACGCCATGAGGAAAACCAAACCGAGCGACTGTGCCGGTGCCGTCGGTATTTCCATCAAACCCTGCAAGGCCAGCAAGTGTTGTTACTACCCCCGCACTTGTTACTTTTCGGATTGTGTAATCCGGCCCATCTCCGACAAAAATATTGCCTGCGGAATCTACGGCAACTCCAGAGGGTGAATAAAATCTAGCGTCTGAGCCGGTGCCGTCGACGTGGCCGGCAAAACCCTCACGACCAGCTAGGGTAGTTACTATTCCCGCACTTGTTACTTTGCGGATTGAGTTATTATCTGCGACAAAGACATTGCCCGCAGAATCTACGCAAACTCCGGTTGGAAAATTGAACCGAGCGACTGTGCTGGTGCCGTTAAAGCTACCAGAAGAACCAGCACGGCCAGCTAATACGCCAAAATATAAGCCTATGAATGATTCTGTAATGCTAATGCCAGATAGCGAAACATTACAAAATCTGCTCATTGGTAGTTCAATACGGTAATTCGGTAGGTTGCTGTGTTTATGTTGATAGTGCCATTATCGGAATTACTGCAAGAGAGGCACACGGTGTTTGCCTTGTATGCCACGCCTTGAATGACTGCCCCTGCTGAAACCGCTGATGGTAGGCCAATCAAAACAATGTCGTTTGTTGTTACACCAGTCACCACGACATCACGATAATGTTGATCGTTTGCCGCTACCGCCCCAAAGGTAACAGATGCCAAGGTTGAGAGAGTTCTAAAAGCACCATTTCCGGTTCCCATAGCAATATAATAACTACCAGAGATTGCTACATTATTTGAGGCTATGGTTACAACGGTTGAGCCAGAACCAAAAACCCTAGTATCCCAATTTACGGCAGTTATCCCAGAGGAGTCTTTAAGGACTCGATTGCCCCAGTCGACCGAAGTTACAGCAGACGAGTCAGCCAAAAATCTTGTAGTTGCAGATACATTCCCAGCCCAATCGGTTACCGCAGTTCCTAAACCGCTACTGCCAACCGTAACTGTGTTAGCTATTAGTCCCAAATTCACTAAGGCACTCACTACATTTGTGTTTGCTGGCTTTGATATTGCCGTAGTCCCATAAAATCCAACATTGTTCTGACTACTAACAAAACCAGCGGCAATATCAGCGGCGGTAAGGTAGCTCGCTTGGGTGGCGGGAACGGCAGAACCGGCACTAATAAGATCACGCCTAATAGTTACATCAGATTGAAGGACAGTTTTAGGCGTTCCACTCTGTGTTAGCTCGATCTCTATCTTCGGCGTGATTGTATCTAAACCAGATTCGGCAAAAAGCTCATCCAATTCAGCGGTTGCGAGGGTGCAAGTTGTCTGCAAGAATTTACCAAATATCGCACCGCTAGCATCCAAAACGAGGGCGGTCGTTATATTGGTAAGACCAAGACCACCCACAAACGAAATCGAATAGTTACCGGAATTGTTGCCCAGATCAACGCTCACATTTCCGTCACCTATTACCGGGATTGATGCGAGGGCTTCAGCAAAGCTGGCGGCCGACGCCCCGATGGCGATAGCTGTTGTGGAGTTTGTGCCATAGTTAAGGGCAATCGAGCCTCCCTCTGCGTCTGAACCAATGGCCAGATTATAGGTTTCGTTCTGCGTGGCAGAGCCGTCTTGAATTTTGGTCAGAGAGATAACTCCAGCGGTAGTAGAGGCAACGAATGTATCGGAATAAACAGCCGGATTGCGAACCAAGCGAATGACTTGTTGGGCGGCAACCGATACTGCCGGGAATCTGCGTGTGCTTATAAGAACAGAGCTTGTCGGGAAAAGCGTAAAGGCAGAGCCCCCGAACGACATTGCGGTGTTTGCCGTTGCAGAAGTGATGAGGTAGGCGAACAACTCTTGGCCATAAGTTGTGACTCCAACGCCAGCACCAGCGATTCCAGAAATAGCGTTATAAAATTGAGTGGTTGTTGCGTTAAAAGATATTGCCGTTGATGTTACGCTATTGAGAACCAGCTTAAATTGTCCATCTGTTGGGTCTCCATCAACACTACCGATGCCCAACTTAATTGAAGAACCAGTCAAATCTAAATCTCGGAGGAATCCACTTCGATCTCTTTCTTGCAAACGAACTCGTAGGTTATAGGAGTCGTTTCGGGTAAGGGTGGGCAGCGTTCCAGCCCTAGCTGACCCTGCGGCCACTAGGACTCCATTAGTTATGTCAATGTAGATGTCTAGTGATTGAGCCATTTTATACTCCTATTGTGTCAATTTTGGTTGGGAATAAGGACTTGGAATGGAGCAGTAACCGAGCTTCTAAGCATTGTTACAGCACTTAAATTTGAATTTGTTGTTGAAAGCACATATATGGTATCTGGAGTTCCATTACTACACACATTAAGGGTAATAACATTACATAGTGTTACGACATTAAATGTAATTGAATTATATGTTGTGGATGTGCCGCCTCCACCTCCTCCTCCGCCAGAAATTTTGAAGCCATTTTCTTCCTCTGATATTGTAATTCCGGAGCCAGCCAAGGGCTTAGTGCATTCAATCCTTCTTATCAATTTATTAAAAAATGACTTCGTTAAAATGGATGTCCCTTGAAGTTCGTTAATTTGATTTTCTTTCATAAGACATTACGAAACAGTAAAGAAGCCAGACTTCTCTGTGTATGTGGTTCGTGCAATAAGAAACAATCCCCTGCGCTCACAGCTAAATGATTCCACACAATAACCAAAATAATCTCCAAAAAAGAAAGGGTTTTGAACCTTGCCCGGAGGTCTGGGATTTAATGGCATTTGTGTTCCGTTAATAAATGGGGGCATTTGATTGACCGTTCCAAACGCAACATTTCCAAGTGTGATCTGTGCTGTTGCATTGATATTTCCTTGAATAAACATTGTTTCGGTAACATCGGTCACAAACTCTGCCTCAATAGTTAGCGGGGGGCCATAAATCCCAGCACCTACTGTTGGGATAAGCCTTACAATAGCTGGGGGCAATCCAGTTAATGTTGTTAGCCCCACATATGTAACAAGCATTTGAGTAATGCCACCATCTTGTTCCTCTGTGGTTACAGACTCAACAACCATTCGAGAATATTTATTTGCAGATGATGAAAAAGCAGAATGAACGGTGTCTTTCTCTGGAACAACCGTGTCTCTGTTTGCTGTTTTGATGGCATAAGCCTCAATAATTGTTCCCAATCCATTTGGTTCTTTATTAAAGTTTTGCCTTTGCAATACCTTTGAGCCGATTGCCGAGCCGATGACTAGACTTGCCATATTATTTAACCACCGTTCCAGATTTCATCAAATCCACTAGAGCCTTGAGTGCTGTCAGAGTTTCTGCTGATAGTGAGCTTTGTTCCTCGCCTAGTTTGCCCTGTGTTCCAGTCATCTTTGCTGGGCCAAAAGCCCTGTCCTTCTCAAACTTGCTTGCCGCCGCTTCCCTAGCAAGTTGAGATGGGTCAACACCGGTCACACCCCCTCGAATCTTCTCCGCTAATGACGGCATTTCCCCTGCGGCTTGTTGTGCGGCCAGCTTTTCTCTGTCTCTCTGGGTTGGTGCAATCTTTTCTGCGGTCTTGAAGTTTTCTTTTTTAAGTTGTTGTTCTCTTTGTTTCCTAGCCACATCAAGGGCTTGAGTACCAGCCCTGCTTGCACCAAGAACTCCACCAGCCGTGCCAGAGGCAGTTTCAGAAGTTCTTTTCTGCTGTTCCCTAGCCTTATTAGCATCACGGATTAGACGCTGAAACTTTCTATCATCAGCATCGCTTTCTATCTTAATCTTTTCATCTATGTTGTAGCGTTCCTCACGATAGATTCGGTTGTTGTTGTCTATCTTTCTCTGCACTCGTTCTTGCTCTGTTTGTTTCTCTCTTGCCTCTGATTGGTTTTCCAGCTTTTGTTCCGCATCAAAAACCATCTTGTCGAACTTAATTTGTGATTCTGTCCTGTCCTTGGCTTGCTTATCCAGAACTGCGTTGCGTTTTCTTACCATTATCTCGCCAGCATCCTTCTTGAAAGAGGCAGAGGCTTGGGGGTCTGTTATGGATTGGGCTTGTTTCTGCTTCTTCCGATATTCGTTGTCGATTTCACGCAGTTTATTTTCCTCTGCGTCTAGCCCAGACATAATTTCATCGTTAGCATTTTCGCTTGCCAATCCCTCGGCAAGTTTTATATCCCTCAATCTTTGGTTGGTTTTAACCAACGCCTCAAGTTCCGATCTAGCCCCAGTTGCCCCAGCTATAAAGTTTTGAAATGGGCTTCTATTAAGCTCTGATAGCTTGTTATTGATAGAGGTAATGTTCGCATCAATGGCAGAGGTTTGGGCAATGGCTTCTGATAGGCTCATCGCTTGCCCAGCTTTTTCTATATCATCAAAAGACTTCTGGGCGTTTGTTGCCGTCTCCTTCAGCATCTCACCCATACGATTGACTTGGTCGGTGAATATCTTGACCGCACCAATCGCTACCGCTCCCATCAAAGACTTGCCAACAATGTGAGCAAGGCTTTCAGCCGCTGAAGAGGCTACATCGCTCGCATTTCTTGCCTCTGCCAAATTACGGCTGAAATTCTTAAACGCTCCACCAGCCTTTTCGCCACTAACTGCAAGTCTTTTTACTGCGCGCTCTGTCCCCGCAACTGCCTTATCTACTCCGCTATTGTCTCCTCGGACTCGGAGCATTAGTTCTTGGGTTGCGTCTGCCATACTATAACTTCAGTTTGTCACTCGCCTCTTTATTCTTGCGGGCAAGATAAACATTCATGTCTTTCATTACTTTATCAATAGCCATTTTAAGACCCGGCATACCGACCTTAACCGCACCAGATACAGCCCTTTTCCTTACTGGATAGTACCTTGTGTCAAGATCGCCAGCCCGATTGAAAATAATCCCCTCCATTTGCGCTTTTTTGCTGTCCGCTTTTGAACCCCCGCCTAATCTTTTTATTGCTTCTGGGCTATAATCCCCCCTTGTAAGGCCTGCCCTCTTACCAAAGACCGCCGCCGCCGCCGCCCATCCGTTCCTAATATAATTTACAGATCGCTTTCTACCAGCTACCAATCTCCTCGCCAATGCCCCAATCGTTCCGGGCTTTCCTCCCCCCATTCCAAGTCCACCTACGCCCACTTTAGTCTTTCCGAGTGTAGCAAGTCCCCTGTTTTTAAGTAGCCAATTCACCAGCTTATATGTTCCCGCATAGCTGGCTGATTTGGCTTTATATTTAACGGCATATTCCCCGATCTTACGCTTCTTAACCTTACCAGACTTTGTGAGGCCAAATGGCTTAAACACTTTCTTGGTCACAACTTGTCCCTCAACTCGTTGAAGCTCGGAGGCAATTTGTGAGGCATTTGTTCGGTAGGTAGTTCCTATGGCGGTAACGGCAACATCTCCGAGCTTTTGGTTTATGACATCGGCCATATTCTTTTTAGATGCCTTCTGGTATTGTTCAAGCTTGTGCATAAACTTGGCTTGATTTAATAGCTCCACAGTAATCATATTTTTTGCCCTATGTTAACCCCAGCAGTTTTTCTAGGCTCACTAATTCTTCCCCTGCTACGCCCCCAACTCTGCGACACTTCACCCCATTCATCCATAGATAGGCGTGGCTCGCTTGTGTCATAAGGGCGAGAGGCAACTCCCATAAGACATACTCCACACTCCATCCTGTTCTTTCTGCCAACGAGAACACAAAGCTCGCTGTTCCCGCTGGCGTTAGGCGTTTCCCAGTTCGGCTTGATGGGGTGCTGGGATGGCCTCCACCTTGCCCTTCTGGGCTTCGTCCAAGATGTTAGAGACGATTTGAGTGGCCGCATCTCGGTCTGCTTCTGTCTTCCCCTCAATAAAGTCCATAATCTTCTCACGAAACAAGTCCCGATTCCAAGCCAGTTTGATCGCCTCTTTCCTACCCTTGGCAATCTGGATGTGCATATATATGAACGACCAAATAAAATAGATCGAGGAGTCGTTGTCATCCCTTACTTGCAAAAGGAGCAAGCGAGAGCCTTCCGTGTAGGGTGCTAGTTTTTCCCCCATATATTCTTTGTCTGGGGATATAAAGGCCGAGTTTAGTTCTTCTTCTAGGGATATGCTCATAGATGCTTTAGGATTGCCCTTCTTTGCTCCGAGGTTGCGTTTTCTGAGATGAGTAAAGTCTGCCCGCCCCTTTGTATCACCCGCACCGGAACCGCCCTTTTAAGAAGCCCCAAGAAGGTTTCTCGGTTCTCGAGTGCCGCACGGACATATCGGATAGGGCTTTCTGGGTCGCTTTTCATTTCTGACCAAGGGCGTTCCATTTCTGCCTTTGCCTCTGCCCCCGCCCCAGCCTCAAACCAGAATGTCGCTTGGGTGCTTCCATCCTCTTTGATTGTCCTCGTTACTGGGTCGAGTTGTCTTGGCTTTGCCCCAAAGGAAGCAACGGCACTCGCCACTTTTATGTTAGTCGTTCCCCAGTAGGCTTCGGTCATAAGTTTAGGATTTCATTAAGAGGTGTAGAACCTCTTTAACTTACATTCGGATAGCCGGTCGCCGAGATATCAAGGGTCACGAACGCATCGTTAGACTTGTTAAGCGTGATGGAATCAATGCGAGTTGTGCCGAGGGTGGTTGCATTTGCCAAGGCCGCAAGTGCCGCCCCTGCGGTCACATTGTACGAGCCAGTAATAGCAACCGATAGGGAGTAAGAGGTCGTGGCGTTGAAGTATCCGATGGCAACTATATCGCCCGAATTATTCCGCACCTCATTTTTCTCGACATTACGAGCCTCTGAAAAGCTCTGAACCAGTCCAATACCAGCTTCCGCAACCAAGCCGAAAGACAAGCCCTGCGTGCCAATAGTAACGGCGGCCATTAGATTGAAACCTCGTTAGAAAGTGTGTTTTTCATAATCTCCTTTGCTTGTGTCAAATTATCGTTGAAACACTCGCACCTTTATGAGTTCCCAAATCGTAGAAAAGACCGCCCCCGACACTAGCGCAACCAACCAGAGCTTCGTTTTGATGGTGTGCGATTCCCTCTCTAGGGTGTCCACCTTGCTGTTAATCTTGCTTGTCCATTGAGCCAACTCGCTAGTGTGGCGTTCTAGGATAGATATGATATTGGTCTGCCGTTCCTCAATTCGGGCAAGCCTCTCCCTCAAATCTGCTACTTGGTCTGCACTCACACTTCACAATCCTCTGCCCCTTCGCACACACGAACGCATAGATCGCCGTTGTTATCGTAGAACTTCTCTATGTAGCCCTCGGCCTCAAGCCATTTGAGCGAGGACATAAAATCCTCGTAGGTGTATTGGTGCGTCATACTAGACTACTTACTTGGCGTTTGCCCTGCCTCAGAGGCCGCTGACATATCAGAATATCTTGGAAGCCCTGTGTTATCTGCTGGCTTGGGGGAGCAAGAGCAGAGCAAGAGGGCGAGGAGGAGGAGGGGCATTAGGCTATTTTAGAAAAGTTAATGTAACTACGATTCATTAGAGTGGCCGGATTGCTTGCATCTGTTGCAGTTCTTTGAGCAATCTTAAATCCAAAGGTTGTGTCTGATGTTACTTTTAGAACGCCAGCCAATCTTCCATATATAAATTTTGTAGACGCATTAGCATCTAAATTGAGAGACACAAAAAGCTGACTATTGGTATCGATTCTTGTAAAAGAATTATTAAATGTGTTCCCAAAATAACTTGTTCCTTGGTACAGCGTATGATTGGAATTAACTGAAAATCCACTAGCCATTGTTGAATCAACGCTTACCCCGCCAGTTGAAGATACGGTTGAGCCACCAGTTAGTCCCTCATATATATATGTTCCGATTGGAAGGGTAATTTGCGTTGCAGAATTAACAAATGTAGTAGATGCCGCTTGCGTCTGCGTTTCATCAAACAAGGTGAAGAAACGCCTTGATGGGATAAACAAAGGCATCGCCTACTCCTAACTAACTTGCGTCACACGTGCCGTGCCAGCCGTTGCAAATACAGCCGAGTGGGTGATGGTCGTTTGATGATTTGGCACTTCGTAGTAGTCACCCGCTGATAGGCGAACTTGGTAGGCAATCGTCGTGCAAGTTGCCCCTGCACAAATATGAAGGTTGCCCGCCCCCTCGTTAAAAATCGTCAGCACTTCCCTCGTCGCATTGTAAGAGGCCAGCACGGTAGAGGCGGTGGTGCTGGTAAAGTTAGAGGTGGTGACTGCCGTGCCTTGCAAGGCAAAGGTGTTGGCGGTGACCGTCCCACTAATCGCAGGGAGGGAGCCGATTGTGACGGAGTTTCCAACTGTCACCGATGAGATGGAGACAGGAACCGTCCCGCTGATGGATGCGGTGACTGAACCAATCTGTGCCGTGCCTGCGACCAATGCTGGTAGCGTAGTTAGTGAAACTGGTTGAGTGGCTTGAAAGAACGAGCCATTCACAGTTACGCTAGAATTTGCAATCGTCACTCCGTGAGTCACGCAAGAGCCGATTGTGATGGAGTTGCCTATCGTTACTGAACCAGCAATCGTCTGAGAGGATGGGAAATTAGAGATTGAAACAACACTTCCACTCACAGCACTACGCATATCTGTAATCGCTTGAGTGCCAAGGCTAACAACTGTATGGGCTGTGATGTGTTGCCCACTAGAAAGGATGGTTGAGAGCGTAGTTGCTGACTGGTTGCCGTCTAAAATTGAAAGTGCCATATAGCCTTATCCCTTGTTAAATGACTGCCACATACATAGAATTTCGCTTTTCGTGGAAGTCAAGATATCTCAAGCCATCGTCCAGTTCTGATGGGGTGCAAATAAGGCTCATTTTCAATCCCCTCTGCCAAGCCCTTTTAGCGGTCTTTATAGTTGGGGTTTGTCCAGTAATCCTAGCAGTATAAACCTTTGTATCTAAAATGTTATTTTGAATCTTGGTAAAGAGAGGGATGGTTTCAGAATAGAAAGCTTCAAAGATTGAGCAGTATTCAGCGTCAAAATCAGTTTGGCTAATTTTGGCCGCCGTGTCGGAGTAGTCGATTGTGACGGATACTTCATAAACTCCGGTATAGTTCCCAAGAAGCTGACCCCCTACCGATGCGGAGATTGTGGCCGATGGGAATAGCTTTGCCCCTACTCTATTAGTCTTATAAACATTCAGATTTGGAATGTTGGCTAGGAGATTTTCTAAAGCATCCTCCACATTAATTTGAACGCTATTATTCATTAATAGATTGCGTATTTAGAGTTCAGATATGCCTCTACTTGCTGGCGTTCTGGGGTTGTGAGAACTCGGTCGTAGACAATCATTTCTGCTATGCTTGATGCCCCGCCAATACTTGTGTTATATGTGCCAGTATTTGAATTAACGGAACCAGTGCCAACAGATGCTCCATTTAAGTATAGTGACGCAGAAGATCCGTTGAATGTTGTTCCAATTACATAATTTGTATTGTTATTTGCGTCTGAACTTGAAACTATGGTGTCGGAGGGGTCGTTTTCCGATGTTTGTATGTAGGGTGCATTAGTGCTGGCATATCCCCTGCCAAATTCAAAAAGACCAAATTCAGACTCTTGGCTCAAAAGAATTCCATCATCTGAAGAAGCAAAATGAGCCACAGTAATGATTGTTCCAACAAATTGAACGTTATCCCATATTGTAGGCACACTCATATTTATATATGAACCAAAAATAACAAATGACTTTCCACCAACCAGACTATAGGTGGGGACCGTCTCGGATTGTTGAGCTGCATTCCTCCCATTCCCACTCTGATCTGCCCAGCCAGTTACATTATCTGTATTTACTGTTGAATTTGTAACGCTTCCGCTAATCGAGCCAGTTGGTTTTGATGAAGCTGTGCTTGTTGGCGTACCTACTGATCTTGCAGATGTTCCTACTGACGCACTTGGGGCTGGGGAATCACCATTCTCTATTATCCAATCTCTCAAATCATTTGAGAAATACTCTGTTCCTCCAGTAAACCACCCGGAATCATAATATATTATTCTTCCACCAGATGCAGAAAAGGAGTTTAACCCATCTAAAGAATCTGATCTTGTGTAAATTCCATTTACAGATGTTGTGCCAGCATTAGTAAGAGTTACAGAGCTTTCATAGGAGGTTGGCGTCCACGAACCAGAGTAGCCGACTGGGGCTGTCGCTATTAGAATTTCAGATGCAGTATCTTTAAGTTGATCTGCGTCAATATAAAATCCTCCTCCAACTCTTGTAAAATAATTGCCATTACCGTTATATGTTCCGTTTGCACCAGAATATACTCCAGTAAATCCAGTAATTACAATTTGAGCAATATACGAAGAGGCAGTCCAATTTACTCCATTTGAAGAGGCAAATGAATAATCTGGCTCGCCAGTTGAGGAAAGTAAAAATTCTTCAGTATCCCAATAAATTGATTTTCCAGTTGGCCCAGTAAGGCTATATGTATTTACTCTTTCATTCACATAATCCCAAGTTGGTACGCTATCCGCTGTGTATGTTCCAGCAAAACTTGGATTGCTTGTGCCAGATATTACAATCGTAGAGGCGTAGTTGTAGGAGAACTTACTTACGCCAGCATCAGCCTTGAGCCATAATGATAATCCGGATATATTTAATGGAGAAAATATCTTTGTCGCTGTTGCCGTGATGTCTAAAGTCATAGCCCTTGACCAAGTTCTGTTTTGGCTGATTACCGCTGGACTATCCCCAGTCACCTTTGCTACATAAAAAGTCATATTGGAATGACTGGTTAGGTAGCTAGCAAGGTCTGGGTCACGATAAAGTTGCTCTAGGATGTCGTAAAACTTCGCATCAAAGTCGGCTCTTGCGGTTGTATCTGCCCTAGCAACATAAGTAATTGTGGTTGGTGTTTTGAATACACCAGAAAAAGGCACAAGCTCCTCTGACCCAATCTGTGCTTGAACCGTGACACTTGGCATCGTCCTAGCTGTGCCTCTTTCGCTCGTAAAGAAGTTCACTCCAGTAACACCAGAAACAACATTAAGGAGGGCGTTCTCAACCTCCCTCTCTATTGAGGCCATTAGGTTGTAATTTCCGCAAGTTCGATGGTGTAGGAAAGGCCATCTGTGCTTTGCGAAAATCCTCCGATCATACGCTCCACCCCGCTAACTGTGCAAAGAGAGCCGATAACTGGGGCAGAGATTCCAGAGGCCAAAACAACAAGGCTTTGGGTGACTCTAAAAACCTCCCCGCCTATTTCAAGTTCACTAGCGGTTGTTAGGTCTGTGACTGATGCGGAAACTGCGGAAGAGGCAAGCCCGGTGACTGTTTGAAACATATCCGCAATCATAAATTGCAGATCAGTTGAGAAGTAAGAGGTTTGGATTGTCCCCGCCATAAACTCATTGCTTGTGTCAATCCCAAATAGGTCTAATAGATTCGTCAAACTTGACCATTGTTTTTGCTCCTACGCCTCCGTGTGGGTAGGTAGGCAGATATTCGTATCTCGTGACGCAACTCGGCCACTCAATTCTTCCTTTCCCTCTATCTGCTTTTGTCGTATCGACCGATCTGTTGTTATCCTCAATGATGAATTGGCAGGGTAAACTTGAGCCACTAACATAGTTGACCGCTTCGTAAAAATGTCCTTCGTCCTCTGCTCCATCCCCAAGAAAGCACCAGACTTTAGCCTTGCTCTGTTCTTCCTTTAGGCGATAGGCCACCCCTGCGGCGATTGCACAAGTGCCAGCCAGAACGCTAGAGGTGTAGAAGTTCAAACCCCTATCAAAGACAAACATCGAGCGTCCCTCTCGAATCATCTGCTCTAGCTTTTGGGGGCTACCCCCGGCGAGGAGATAATGATAGTGAGAACGATGCCCAGAGAATATCCAATCGCCTTTCTTTATGCCTTTGAATATCTCAATAAGCTGATCTTCATTCCCTCCGCATAGATGAATCAGATAGGGAAGTTTGCCTTGCTCAAAAACTGCCTTTATTCGTAGCTCAAAATCAATTAGCTCTTGTTTGTTCATACAAAAGAATCGTAGCTGTCGGTGGTCAGCTTTTCGTATAGCTCCACCTTGTTATGGTTTGCACACTCGTGATTACAGACTTTGCTTGGGTTAAATTCCTTATGCCATTTCCTTGCCTCTTCCGAGAACCAAGCATCGGAGAACTTTCTGTTCTGCATCCCTGCAACCAATCCATGTTCAGAATATGCGGTATTGTGGCAAGCGTAAATGTTTAGATCAGCCCCTACCACGCACACGGCTTGAGCGTATAGGCAACGATGAAAGGGGCGAACTGGTGATTTGCTAGGGCTGGTCAGATCGTAGGTTGTGTTAATGCTGAATGAATCGTCGCAGAAGTCTTGGCACTCGGCTAGTTGTTCTCTCACCCTTTGGGCAATAGGCTCGTGGTAGTTCTTGAATCCCTCGATATAAACTGGGCTAAATCGAATGTTGCCAACGCCAGAATCCTTTAGCCTTTTAGCAAATGGAACAATGCCCTCGTGGTTTTCCCTAGTGATAATGAAATTGATTCCCAAGTCACAAGTGCTTTCTTTGGTTGTGCTAAAGGTAGTTATGTTTTTGAGGATATTATCAAAAGATGCCTCGGGTACATTTCGGCTTTCACTCATCTGCTTTGCGCTCGTGTAATCCATTGAAATCCTCACCCATTTTGCCTTGCCTAAAGCCACCGCCCTCTCGCCAGACAAGAGTTGGCCGTTGGTAATAATTGAGAGATCAAGGCCGCACTCGATTGTTCTAAACATTATTTGAGCGATGTCCTTGTGAAGTAGGGGCTCGCCGCCGCCTGAGAAAGTTACTGCCTTTGTTCCTATAAGGCCAAGGTCGGTCACAAGCTCAAGGGCTTTTCCCGTTGGCATAACATCCTTCTCGACCATCGTTTTATGCATCCCCGCCTGTAAATGTTTTTCCACCCTATCCTTCGGCCTAAGTGTTCCATCTGAATACACGCACCAGTAGCAAGCGTGATTACATTTGTTAATTGGTTTGATACGGACATAAATTGGCGGGGTAAGCACATCATCCTTGAAAGACAATATCTTTTCTGGATACGAGAAAATCTTATAGTCGCTATATTTGTTCTGTTTCACATTAAGTCCTTGTATTCAACAACCATAGTGCTTTCGCCTCGATCTAAACAAGCCTTGGCGTGGTCGTAGATAGGGGCGAACTCTGTTTCCCTAGTCACTTGCCGAACTGGAAATCCAACCATTCTCGCTATGGATTGAGAGAAGTCTTGGGTGTGGGTCGGGCCAGTAAAAAGGGGCTTGGCTCGGTTTCCTACTACAACTCGCAATATCATCGCAGGGGAAAATTCGCCCCGGCTAATTGCCTTTGCTTGTGAAAGATGATTCACAATGGCATCGAGGGCATTGAGAATAAAATCCATTCGCTCGATAAACACAACTGGTTTTAGACCAGCCAAAGATATTCCAATAGCCATCCCTACCATTAGATTCTCAGCTACCGGAGTTTCAATAAGTTGTTCCTCTTTGATTTCTTTTAGTGTGCCGAGTGCTTGTCCCCCTATCTTTACGCCATAACCAACAAACCGAATCTTTGGGTCGTAAGCGAGCGACTGCATTGCGCTAGTGATTGCGTACTTGTAGCTCATACCAGTAGTTTAATAGCCTCCCCAATACTCCGAACCGTCTTTCCTCGTTTTGTCAGAATAACTTCCTCGGAATCTAGGCAAAGGATATGCAGGGCTTCTTGATTGTGGATGTTCAGACAAGGCCAGCTTACGCCAGTTGAGTTGCCAACGATTATCTTTGTCTTGGTAGATACTGCCCCAATCCAAGAAACATCTTTGCCTCTTGAATCATCACAGAGGCCAGTTGGCTTTGTAGAAAGAACAGAATTCCCCTTGCTTTGTAGCCATTTGATTAGTTCCACATACATCATTTCGTTGTGGCCACTAAATTGACCAGACAAACCCGGTGAGTTAATGACAACCACATCATAGGTAGGGGTGGGTTGGAGTAGGGCGGGGTAATCAAAAAGCAAATCTTCCCTTGATCTGATAGGCGAAAGAAAGCCCATCTTGTGACTGAGCGACTTGAACCAATCGAGGTGAAACTTGGCAAAATCTAGTTTGTCTTGATGCCCATACCACTCTTGCCCTCTCCACGAATCAAGGCTATCGGCTGGTTGTCCTTCGGCCTCAATAAAAAGCCTATCCTCCAATCCTTCTCGAAGGGCAATAATCTCTTCGCCCTTGCAGAGTTGCGGGTTGAAGTAGTGGGTGATCTTGGCATTGGGATTCTCCGCTAACAATCTCCTTAGAAAGTTAAGCTGAACCAAATTATCCCCAAGGCGAAGATGGTTGTGGGTGTGAATCATTTCTTCGAAACTAATTCTTTGAGGGCTTTTACGATCACATATTGAATAACTGCTTCCTTGTCGTGCTTTAACGCAATCATCCCGCACTCATACAAATCTTTCTCTGCTTTTTCGTCATAGGTAATATCAACCTTCACATACTTGGTGGGGTCGGGGCGAGACTTCCCGAATTTAATCATACCAAGCCCCTTGGTATCTTCCCCCTTTTTTGCTTTCCTACATCCAATGATTTGCTTTGCGTTTTTCATAGATTGCCTTCCCCTTTTGGTAGTGTTCGGGTTTGTTGTGGTTTTTAAGTAGGTCATCGGGGTTGCCTCCGGTAAACATCGGATTCTCGTGTTTGAATTGGATATGTCTAGCCTCAACTATCACCCCATCCTCATAAGCTCGATCAGTCACCTCGTTGTCTGAATATATGCCATCGCTAACTTGATACTCTGGGCAGAACATCTCCCCCTGTTTCTTGAGCCTAGATTGCGTCATAATAGCCATACAGAGGAGTTTGTCTGTGCGTAGGCCATCTGACACTGCCAATACTTTCTCCTCCGCTGTATCCCCCATAGCGGTCGAAATTAGGGCATCCCAATGGCGGGGTGGTGTCCAGTCATCGCTCATTTGAATGATGATATCCCCTTTGGCTAACTTTGCCCCTGCATTCCAAGCGTTGACGATGCCTCCGGGATTCACTCGGATTGCTTGGTGGGGGGTGTAGTCAACGGCCTCATCGTGATCTACCATAAACAACCATTCAACCTCTAGTGGCTTTTGGGCTAGGCAAAGCCATTGCCAGCGTCTTTGCCAAGCGATCTGTGGCCTCCCCTTGGTTGCGTGGATAATGCTGATCTTGGGGGCGGGTCGCATCTTCCTAATCTTTTCAGCTTCGCCAGTCTCGCCTACGCACACCGAGGCAGTCTCGTATAAATCCATCGCTTGCCAGTTGTAAATAGCTTCTACCAAATTCCAGTAGTGGGCTTTGGGACGATGCAAAGCCATACAAGCTCGAACCGCACCATAAGCCTTTATCCAATTCCCCTTACCCGACCAATGATTAGCGATATAGAAATAAGCCTCTCGGCGGTCTGGTTGCAGAGATATGGCTTGCCCAAGGTAAGAAAGCCTCTCATTTTCTGGAACAATCCTCCCCAAGTTGCAAAGTACATCATATCGAAGCGTGTCCTCTAGGTCTGGAAAAGACAACGCCCGCATACTGGAATCAATGCAGTTTTCATTCTGACCAGATAGGAAATACTCTTGGGCTTGGTAGTAGAGTGAGTTGGCGGCTGGGGCAAGAGTGTCGGCCAAGATGTTAAAGTTCCTCTCTGCACTTTTGGACTTATAGCCGTGAGGTTTATGGATTCTGAAAATCTTATCTAGGCCAATCGTCTTGTTTGGCTCTTTGCAAACCAGCATTTCGTGAACTCGGTTCTTCCAACCACAAGTGCCTTTCTTTGAGATTTCTTCTCGAAGGGGAATAAGTCCGGCGTTGTCCACATTGTATTTTAACGCCACAAGGTGAGCGTCTTTCTCAACGGCAAGGTCAATAGCCTCCTCGACAACCTTCGCCCCATCCTCGGACATCACATCGTCAGCATCGACCCATAAACACCATTCATTTGAACACGCACCAAGAGCCGTGTTCCTTGCAGTTGCAAAATCGTCTATATGAGGCCAATCAGTTCTTTGATTCTGGTAGTGAACGATTTTCGCACCCAGACCTTTGGCAATTTCTTCTGTTTTGTCTGGGACAAGATTCCCCCTAGCGATGCAGACAACAAGCTCCGCTGAAATGGGTTTGAAACTTTCCAAACATCGGCCAATGTATTCTTCCTCATTGCCTGCAATTAAATAGGTGGAGATAGGATATTTCAAGGGGATTTCGGGGGTTAGGATTTTAGTTCATAAGGATGTCAAAAAAGAAAAGGGGGGAGAGCTTTCGCCCTCCCCCCATTCCTATGAAACAACCAACAATTCTTTAGGCGAAGTTGGTGGTGATACGAACGGCCGCATTCGGGTCAATAACGACCTCATCGGTGTTCATACGCACCCGCAATACTTGGCTACGGCGAGCTTCGTCACGATAGCTTTCAGAGACGAAACCACCAGCCGAGTCACCCGACCAGACCAAGGTGCGTCCGATTCCACCGGCGGTGAACTCACCACCAGAAATCTGACCTACGATGATCTTGGTGTCTGGAACAACGAACGAACCAGAATAGGTTTTGTTCTTGCCAGCGGTGTTGTAAGCCGCACGGCCTACGAGCAAGTTCTGGATTCCTAGAGCCGCCGCAATTTCAGCTTCGCTCAACAACCTAGCACCAGTATTCGAGATAACTCCGAAGAACTGATTCTGGAGGAGGGTCGAGCGTCTGATCAGCTCAAACACATTGGCAGACATCGCAACGCAATTAGCTTCGTAACCATATTGGGCAAGAGCCAGCTTGGCGGTCGCCACATCACGAGCTACATCGACTGTTGCCACTAACGCTTGGGTGTAGGCAACCGCACGAGTTTGATCGGCGATGGTGAAGGGAGTCGTTGCATTCCAGAGAAGATCGGATACCCGCTTCTCGTGGGAGAGCTTCAACTGACGGAGCAAAAACTTTGCAGTTTCGGCCTCGTAGGCGAAGAAACGATTTAAGTCCTTGGCCGCATCGTCCGGAATTAGCTCTTCCAGTCCTACCTCGTTCGTTGCGTAGTTTGCCGAGCTAAAGGAACGAATGCCACGAGAATAGCTCGAGCCGCTTTCACGAGCCAGAGCATTGTTGGTCAAGAGTTCCCCGCCAGCTAACTGAACTTTGAGGTATGTTCCAGCCTTTGCATCTACATTCTGCAAGGGGAGGAGTTGCGAACCGATCAAACCGATGTCGGCTTGAGGAGCTTCGATCAACGCTTGGCTGATGTCTGCCC
>Ga0214921_10001584_pt1 | contig 38406 bp, 31 predicted proteins | sample LL1505_MetaG_FD_177992 | JGI IMG/M metagenome (GOLD analysis project Ga0214921, IMG submission 177992) | Freshwater microbial communities from Lake Lanier, Atlanta, Georgia, United States - LL-1505 | ecosystem: Environmental > Aquatic > Freshwater > Lake | place: USA: Georgia | collected...
AGTGCTTTTATTTGGTATTTTATTAACATAAAATTTAATTAATTCTAAAAGAAATTTATTCATTAAATATAAAATATATTTTTTAAAAATAATTAAAATTTATAATTTTAATTATTCTACCACTTAATTATTTATAAATATATATTATTTATCATAATTATTTTTTCTAATTATATATAAATAAATATATATGGTTAATAATTATCGTTATTTTAAAGTTTGTAAATTAAATAATCAATCCGTTGATTTTGGTAGAGTTAAAATATAATATGAATCAGGTAAACCTTTAGATACTTCTAAAAAACTATTGAGTTCAATTTGTCTTCATAAAGGTATAACTAATAAGCTTAAATGTAAAGTTGATTTTTTTATAAAAGAAACTACTTCTGGTTCTAAGAAAAAAATATATGGTCCATATAAAGGTACATTTAAGAAATATGAAAAACCTGTAATAGTTGAACTTAAAGATGGAAGAAAAATTAAACATACTATTTATCCATCTGTTTATAAATTAAAAAATAAAGTTACTATGCAAAAAGGTGGTAATAATATACAAGAAAGATTGGAAAATTTAGTAATGAATAAAACTAGTAGTGAAAATGAAATTATAAAAATTATTGATACACATGATGATTTAAAATATTATTCATATGCCTTATTTGTATTGTGTCTTTTTAACAATAAACTAGTTGTTGCAAAATCATTAATAGACAATGGTCATATTGATATAAATAAAGAGTATTCTGGAAATATACTTTTAATAAAGTATTGTCGTAGCGATTATGGTGAAGAAAGAATACTTAACATTGTAAAATTTTTATTAAATAATGGTGCTAATGTAAATATACAAAATAAACATGGAAAAACAGCTTTACATGAAGCTGTTTTTTTTAGAAAAAATAAAATCATAGAATTATTATTAGAAAATCTCGCTGATGTAAATATTAAAGATAATGATGGAAATACAGTTTTACATATTTCTACTAAATTTAAAACTATTGGAATTGAAATCGTAAATTTAATATTAAATAAAGGTTCTTATATAAATATTAAAGATAATAAAGGAAATACAGCTTTACATATTGCCGTTATATTTAATAGAACTGAACGTATAAAATTATTATTAGAAAAAGGTGCTGATGTAAATATTAAAAATGATGAAGGAAAAACTGCTTTAAATATGGCTATTGAAAAAGAAGATAAAAAAATCGCAGAATTATTTTTAGATTATGCTATTATTCAAAAAGATACTAAACTTGTAAAATCATTAATAGAAAATGGTGTGAATATAAATACGACTAATACTGGAAGTAAGGAAATAAAAAGAATTCTTAGTATTAAAATTAACCAAAGAAATCTTAATATTAAAAAATTATTAGTGAACAAAATATTGAAAACTTAATGTAAAAAAATTGTTATAAAAAATATATATTTTTATAATATAAAAATATATAATTAAATCTCTCTATATAATGGATGAACTCCTTTAATGTGTTAAATTAAAATATGGACATTGTTTTAATACATACAATATTATTATATATAATATTTATAAATTATTTATAAATATATATTATTTATAAATATATATTATTTATCATAATTATTTTTTTCTAATTATATATAAATAAATATATATGGTTAATAATTATCGCTATTTTAAAGTTTGTAAATTAAATAATCAATCTGTTGATTTTGGTAGAGTTAAAATATCATATGAATCAGGTAAACCTTTAGATGCTGCTAAAAAACTATTGAGTTCAATTTGTCTTCATAAAGGTATAACTAATAAGCTTAAATGTAAAGTTGATTTTTTTTATAAAAGAAACTACTTCTGGTTCTAAGAAAAAAATATATGGTCCATATAAAGGTACATTTAAGAAATATGAAAAACCTGTAATAGTTGAACGTAAAGATGGAAGCAAAATTAAACATACTATTTATCCATCTGTTTATAAATTAAAAAATAAAGTTACTATGCAAAAAGGCGGGACTCATAGTATAAATTTAGATGAAAATCCTTTAAAAAGTTTAGATGATGGTATTAATGAACAAAATTTTAATAAAGTAAGTAAAGCATTAGATATTTTTTTAAGACAAAATCCAGATAGTGGTATAAACACTATAATAGACGATGAGTATGGAAAAAATACTCTTTTTATGAGAGTTCTCAAAGAAATAGATGATGATAGGCTCGGACGTGATAATGATTTTAAAACTGAAATTATAAAATTATTATTAAATAAAAATCCTAATATAGAGATTAAAAATTCAGATAAATTAACTCCTTTAATGTATTGTATTAGGTTTAAATGGATTGAAATTGTACAATTATTATTAGATTACGGTGCTCGTTTAGACGTTACAGATAATAAAGGAAATAGTCCTTTCATAGCGGCTGTTATGGGCGGTGATGTTAATCTTACAAAATTATTATTAGATAATCGTGCTCATCTAATTACTTCTATTATAAATAATTCTAGTAGTCTTAGTAGGGATTATGCTAAAAAAAATAGTATAGACTACGGTTTAATAATTGCAGCTGGAACTGATGTAAGGGATAATGTTGAAGATGTAAGGGATAATGTTGAAATGGTAAAATTATTATTAGATAGAGGTGCTCGTATAGATATAATGAATAATATACTCGATAAAAGAACACCTTTAGAGATGGCTATTAACAGTAATAATATTGAAGTTGTAAATTTACTATTCGAACGTGGTGCTGATATAAGTAGTGGTAATTTACATAATCTTGTGATTAGAACTTTTGAAAATCCTAATAGACGTAATAAAATTATTCCTATTGTAAATTTATTATTAAATAAGGCTGATGAAAAGGGATTGGGTGTAAATTTTACAAATGAATTTGGAGATACTATATTAGGATCATATATTGCTAGTTGTATTTATCATCCTCATAATTTTGATATTAATATTATACAATTATTATTAGATAGAGGCGCTAATATAGATTTTCAAGGTAAATCTGGAAACACCTATTTAATGAATATGATTAAAATGATTAACTTGCGTCATTACGCAAATAGTATTATAATTATACAATCATTATTAGAAAGAGGTGCTGATATAAATCTTCCAGATAAATCTGGAAAAACCCCTTTAATGATAGCTTTTGAACGTAAAAATATTGAAATTGTTGAATTATTATTAAATCAAAATAGTATTATTATAGATCCCGTGATAAAAAATAAATTAAATTTAAATAATAGTGATAGTGTTAATAATAGAAAAAGAAAAATTCTAAGTTATTTTTCACATAATTAACCCATTACCCGAATAATATTTAAAATCGTGTACATATGATGTATGATTCTTTAAGTAGTATTATACAATGTTTATGTAAAAGGTTAATATTATTAAAAATATATATTTTTATAATATAAAAATATATAATTAAATCTCTCTATATAAATTAGATATAATGAATAATAATTTAAAACAATTTTCATTAGATAAATTTCGTAAAATTAAGGATGATTATTATGATTCTAAAGAAGAGTGTTTGAAAAAAGCTAAATTATGGGGTCCTAAATATGGAAACCAATTTATAACAAATCCTCGTTTTAAATCATTTGACCAAACGTATTTTCATGCGGGAGATATTAAAGATTTAAATAAATATGCATTATTACCATTACGATATTTTTATAGTATGCCTAAAATAAATATTAGAAATAATTTATTTAATAATAAAACAAGTAAAAAAGACAAATCAATAATTAAATCTATGAATTACGATTTCCAAAAATCAAAAAAAACTAAGGTAATCGAAAATAAAAAATTATTAAAAAATATAGTATCACCTAACAATTTATTAATAAATAATAAAAAAGATAATAAAATAAATAATAAAGTAACCATTATTATTAAAAAGAAGACTAAAGAAGAAAAGATATTCAAATTATATAAAAATATTGATTATGTATCAGTTAATAATTCACTTACATATATGTTTAAAAAATTTAAAAAAGGAATATTTGTAATAATACGTAATAATCGTTTAGTTGTATATTTACCATTTAGTAATGCAAATTATAAAAATAATTGGTATAAAAATACATATTTTTCAGAAGAAGAAAAAAGACTTTTAAAAACAAGTGATTATAATAATCAAAATGTAAAACGCCAATTAGATTCAAATATTATTAAATTTCAAAAAGAACATCCCGACCAATTTCAACATAAAAAGATAAATTTTAGGCGTGAAAGATGGTATGCTAATAATTGCGTTTTTAGAAATCAATTCCCCGAATATGAGGGTGAATTAAATACAAATGTTTATAAAAATATGTTAGAAGAATTATTAAAAAATCGTATTATTCCCGATATAGAATTTTTTATTAATGATAGAGATTTCCCCCTTTTAAAAAAAGACTTAACAGAACCATATGATCATATATTTGACAGTGATAGTGTTAAAATAGAAGATGAATTTAAAACAAAAAAAATGGCTCCTATATTTTCAAAATCAATAACGGATGATTTCGCAGATATTTTAATACCAACAAATGATGAATGGGTTATGGCATCAAATCATTATTTTACACCAGACTGTTCTGATTCATATCATAAAGAAACATGGTCTAAGATTAATATTGACTGGTCAAAGAAGAAAGATGTATGTATCTTTAGAGGTAGTGCTACTGGATGCGGTAATAATATTGATAATAATATGAGGCTAAAAGTCGCTGACATGAGCGTTGATTATAATGATATATTAGATGCTGGAATAACAGATTGGAAAGCTCGTATGAAAAAATATAAAGGTGAACCCATCTCTATAATTGACCCTTCTAAATTTCGTTTTAAATTGGCCAATCAAATAACAAATTATGATAAATCATTATATAAATATATTTTAAATATTGATGGCTATGTTTCCGCTTTTCGTTTGGCATCAGAATTAAGTATGAATAGTGTTGTTTTCATTGTAAAAAGCCCGTATAAATTGTGGTTTTCAGATATGTTAATAGACGGTTTTCATTATATATCTATAAAAAGCGATTTATCAAATTTAATTGAAAAAATAGATTGGTGTAGAGACCATGATGTGGAATGTAAAAAAATCGCTGAAAATGCCTTAACTTTTCATAAAAATTATTTGACAAAGGAAGGTATATTTAATTATTTAACAGATAAATTCGTAATGATTAATAAAAATAAAAATTTGGAAAATCCTCTTGCAATAAAACAGTTAAAAGTAAAAAAACATATTGCAGTAATATCATGCTTTAGAGATAAAGGTAATGGAGAACGTGAAAGGGAACGACAGTTATTTGTTACTTTAATGAATCGACTTTTAGAACCATATTATACTTTTCATATATATATTATTGAACAGAGTCAAGATGGAAATGAATTTAATATAGGAAAACTTAAAAATATTGGTTTTGAACTGGCTAATAAATTATCAAATAAAAAATTTTCGTCTTATATATTTACTGATATTGATTTAATACCTGATTATGATTTAATTCAATACTTTGGTAAAAAATTTAAATTTCCAATATCATTAGCCGCAAGGGGAACGCGTTATGAAAATTTTAATAAAAAGATTAATAAAATATTTGTTGGGGGAATGTTACAATTTTCAAAAGAACTGTTTGAAAAGATTAATGGATATGCCAATAATTATTGGGGGTGGGGTGGAGAAGATGATGATTTTTTTACAAGAATGGCAATTAATAATATATATTCAGTCGGTTATCCAAAAGTTGGGATGGTTATTGATAATGAAGAGAATGAAAAAATGATTACTATAAACGACTTTCGTAATAAAAAACCTGATTTAGAAGTTGAAAAACATAAATATGAAAAACTATTCATTGATATAAAACATTGGTCTAAAAATGGATTAAATAGTTTAAATTATTATATTTTAAAAAAAACGGAGATAAATAAAAATACAACACAAATTGTAGTCGATTTATTAAAAAATGAGGATATGAAAAAGTATCCACATTTATTTCCAAATGCAAGTCCAAATTATCAAGAAATGAAAATGACTTTAAGAGATATATGGAAAAATATTAAAGTTCAATATATATAAAATAGTTGAATTAATTAAAATAAATTTATTTTATTATTATTTTTTATAATCAGTCGTATTATATAATAAACCCCTTAGATAATTCATATCAGAATCAGGTATTTTCATATTACTAATGTCCCACATAGTCTTCCCATGTAGTCGTTCTAATATAAAATTCATTGAATACATACCGCATTCACTATTACCATATTGATGTTTTTTATCATTATATATAATAGTTGGTTCAATATTGTGTTTTCTATATTGATGTGCAACTTTTTCAATAAATTTATGAATAAGTTTAATCGGTACAGATGCAGTACTGTCATAATAGTTTATTTCATTATGTTTATTATCAATATATATAGCAACCCAGTGTTCTCCACTACTTGTACTAACATCAGTATTATAAATAATACCGACTTTATCAATACCATTCTTTTTCATACTCATTAAATCAAAATTACTTAATTCACAATGAATTCTTACAGGGCAATCTGATGGTATTGGTCCTAAAAAAGCAAAATCTGGATTCGCCTTTTCATATTGTTTCATAACATAATAAATATCATAGGTATTTAGCCATGTATTTTTTTTAGTCAACCATGTTTTAGGCATAGTTGGTTTAAATGTATATAATTCAATATCAATGTCTTTTAATTTTTTAATAAAATCTTGACGTTTCCAACAAAATTCGTCATTCTTACATGTTTTACTAAATTTTTGTTGAATACTATCCCATAATTTTTTACGTGTAGAATCATCTGAAATATTTATTTTATTTGAAGAATTATTTCTATTCCATGTATTTGCAATTTTTAAAAGAGATTTTTTTGAATAACATGATTTAAATTTAGAATTTTTATTTTGTTTTAATTGACATGGAGCACAAATACCTTTATCAATTTCATAACTATTTTTTAATTTAATACTTTTTTTTGGCATTATATTATTAAATGATATTTTATTTTGAATTATCTATGTATTAAAGAAATTTCAATTTTTTAAATTTCAATTTTGAAAAGATCGCGTTTGAATATTTTTATCTCATTTTATTTTATATAAAATAAAATGGTAGTTTTAGAAAATAAACAGTTTTACAATTTCATCATATATGATCCAGTATCATATAAACCACTATATACACGTTATAATTTTAATTTTGACCTGTATAAATCCGATTTTGGGTTAAGTCCAGATCTTCCACAGTATAATACTTTTACTAATTTTTTTAATAGAGCTGGTTTTGATTGGGCAAAACCATACTATTTACCTGTTGAATATATAAAATATTTTGGTCCAGTAACTGAAGAGATGGAGCTTTATATTGATTATTATGGATTTTCATTTCACTATGGATATTTAGCAGTAGTTGTTCCAGAAACATTTGTTTATTATGGTGTTCTTAGAAGAGCACAGTGTGAATTGGTATATTACGATGATAATCAAGTTAGAAGATTACAAGATTATTATTATGATGATGGACAAATGATATATACAAAATATAACTTTGACTTTGATAGTTATGCAAAGGATTTTAATTTATATGGTAATAAACTATTGATATTTACAGATTTTACAATAAGATGCGTTAATTTATCAGGAGTTGTAAATACATCTCAAAGTTATGGATTACCAGAACAATTTAAAAAGTATTTTTATTTTATACCTAACGATGATTTAAAAATATATATTTCATATTATGGAGTAAATTCTGTATTAACAAATGATTATAGAAATTATTATAATATTGATTTTGATAGATTTGTTGAAGTAAATCCTTCATTAAAACCATTTTTAGATCCAAAATATGCAAAAGAATTTTATATAAGGAAGGGACAATTTGAATTCTATAATGTTCCATTTTATTATACACCAAATAATAAATATGATAAACTTAGAGAATCATGCTGTGTAGTATCAACACTTAGTGGAAATACTTCAACTGGATTTTTATGTAAAACATCAGATTTACCCGAGTATAGATATTTAGTGACATGTTATCATTTAGTTTCAAAAACGGATTTATATGTATATGGAGATTTTCAACTAAAACAGGTTGATACTTATAGTAGTACTACTACAAGAGCACAATTTAAAATTATTGGTTACGATATTATAGCCGATGTATTACTTGCACTATTTGATCCAACACTTAGTTATAATGTTGTAAATGGAATATCAAATTTAGATAATTATGTATCTATTCCAATTAATTATAATGCAGATATTACAAATGGTTCTAATATATTTACTATGGGAAATATTCAAAATAATAACTTTTTATCATTGAATTTTGGTAATGTTGTTGATAAAGATTATACTGGTTTATTTAATGAAACATCAAGACCTCCATCATATTTATTAAATACAATATTATCATTCGGTTCATCGGGTAGTCCCATATTTTATGAAAGTGATAATGGAAATATTAATGTTATTGGTATGGTAAATTCATATATGAAAGATAATAGTCAATATTCAATCGGTATAAAAGGATTCTTTTTAAATAATATAATTGAATCATTAATTAATAATTACGTGTATTATAGTATTATATATGCGAATAATATTGTTAGATATAACAATAGTATAAAATATGGATATAATACTTGTTGGTTGGGCGTAGTTAGTGAGTATTGGACACCTATATCAAAATTAGAATTTAAACAATTAGAAAATTTGAATTATACGGGAGGTGTTTTAATAAAAAATTTTATATTAGGATTTAATACATCAACAAATCAAAAAATATATTCTGCTTCAAACTTAAATAAAAAAGAAGTATTTGTTTTGAATGGACCGTTATTAAATTCAAATATGTATAAAAAATTTTTAACTAGTGGAAATGTTCCCATTGTTTTAGTTTCAGCATCATATTTTGATTCTTTATATTCAAATTATATTGTAAGAAATTTTGGTAAATTTTCAAATCAAGTTGCGCTCTCATATTTATTATATGGATGTCAATCAATAGGTACATATTCTATTAATGACCCTTCAATTACAAATACTTTTAAATTATTATATCCAGATATAACTTTTACATATTATTATTATAATGGTTCTAATTGGGTATTAGAAACAGAAGTCATTGGAGGAAATGACCCATCATGGTATGTTGAATATTCTGATAATTATGGAAATAAGTTCTATCAACATAGATTTCAATTTCCTCTTATTTTATTAGATTATGCAAAATATTTTATGCCACATCTATTAGATGATGATGAATTTATTGATTCAAAAGGTAAACTCGTTTCAAGACCACTAGGTATGATTGATGAAAGAAAACCTTGTAATCCTCCTACTCAATTGAAATAAGAAATTTATTAATATTCTGGATAATATTGTTTAGTTAAACGATTTTTAATATTCTTGGCTTTTTCTAAATTACGTTCACTTATAGTTACTCCATTATAATCAATTCCGTCATCACAATGTCCGCATTTAGGTAATTTGGTTTGTAAATTTTTTTTAAATTGTTCGTTCGTATCTCTTTTCAAACGAGATAAAGCTAAAGATTTTTCCATAATAGTTTTTTGATTATTTATTAAAATTTCTGTATATAATTTTAATTTTTTTTTAGTAGGTGATTCTCCAGTAAAAAAACTAAAACTTCCAGATGATCCACTCTTATTTTGTAGTTTTAAAAATTTATCAACACCTGATTTTAAACTGTTTAAATCAGCCACACTTATATCTATAAGTTTTTCTATATTAATTTTTTTTGATGAACCATTATTTATTATTATTTCTTTTAAATTATTAAAAATATCTGGTGCATTTTCATATATATTTTTTAAAATACTTATTTTTCTAATTAGTTCAGAGTATTTTGTTTTAATCATTTTTGTGTCATTTTCACTAAGTTGATTAAATTGTTGCAATATAGGATCAGAAGAACTTGTTCTAAAAAGACTTGTTCCAAAACCAGTTTTAGGAGTATTCCTCTTCCTATCAGCCATTGATTTTTTAAATTTTTGTCTACTATTATTTGTTGTTAACCAAATAGTACTATATTTTTCACGAAAATCATTATCTTCTGTAGGATTTGGAAAATTTACATTCGCCATACTTATTTATATTATTATAATAGATTATTTTTTAATTAAAATTTATTTTATTTTTATTAAATCAATTTACCTGAAAGACGTACACCTGTATTACCGTAATTAGGAACGTCATTACCTGAAAGACGTACACCTGAATTACGAAAGTTTGGACCAGGATCATTTCCTGAAAGACGTACACCTGAATTACCGTAATTAGGAATAGTATCACCCGAAATAAGATAGTCACTTAAAGTTGATAATACATTCGAACTAGCGTTATTTACAAACATATCAGGAACATCAATCATTTCTGCAACATAATCAACTAAAATAAGTGGATATTCAAATTTGTGTTGATAAAACTTATTTCCATTAATATCAGTATACTCAACATACCATGATGGGTCATTTCCACCTAATTCAATTATATCATCAACCCATTTACTTCCATTATAATAATAATATTCAATTGTTATCTTTGAATATTCATATCTTACAGGGTTTTTATATTGTGGGTCATTTATATATGATGCAATAGGTTGATTACCATATAAATAATATGAAAAAGCGATTTGATTAGAATATTTACCAAAATAACGTTTTACATAAGTACTGTAAGCACTATCAAAATAACTAATTGATTTAATTACAAGTGGTACTCCAGAATTTTCCAAATAATCTGTATACATATCAGTCGCTAAAAGAGGTCCATACAATTCAAATATTTCATGTTTATTTAATTCCTTTGGATTTAAAACTTTCTTTTTTCGCGAATAATCAAACCCAATAATAAAATCAGTCAATAATAATCCACCTGTATAATTTAAATTTGTTAATTGTTTATATTTTGCTTGAGATGTAGGATACCAATATTCAAGGTTTGCACCTAACCATACTGTTAGAAATCCATTTTTAACCGCATTATTAAATTTAATAACGTCATTCGCATAAATAACTTTAATATAATTATAATTACTAATGATGGCAAATATTATATTTAGTAACATAATACCTTGAATGGCGACACAGTTTTGTGGTGAATCTTTTAAAAATGAATTTATCATTCCAACTATAGGATATGAACCATTATAACTACCTGTTAAACTAATATTATTTAAAAATAGAGGTGAACCAGAACATCCTTTCGAAATATATGTTTGTATTAATATAGATGGTGGGCGCGTTACTTCACCGAAAGAACCAGAATAATTATCATCTATAATTTTTCCATATAAAGGTGTTATTGTATCATCTTTACCAATATTACCGACTGATATTAATTCTTCACCAACTCTTAATAAGAGACTTGGATCTATAACAGATGATTTATATGGAGACATATCTACACCATTAACTTTATTATAACTCAAGTTAGGGTCAAATATACCAATTAATACATCACTAAAACGGTCATATCCAATAACCTTGAATTTAGCAGTAGTTGAAACAGATGTAGTAGTATTGGGGTCTTTTAATTGAAAACTTGCATAAAAATAGTTAATGTCATCACTAAATTGTATTAAATGATAACATGTTATAACATATTTATTTGGGTCATTTGGATAACTATATAAAAAACCAGTTCCATATGAAGAACCAGTCGATATTGTACATGTTAAACTCTTAATTGTATCTATCTGTCCTGATGCGAATGGATAAAAATAAACGACTAATAATTCAAATTGTCCATAACGAATATAATATTCAGGTGCTTCATTTAATGTTACATTTTTTAAATATTTATTATTAATTGGTTCGTTTAAAGTCGCTTGATAATCAATATTTGTTAAATTTTGTGGTGTTCCTGTAGGTAATACAGATGTAACACTATAATCTAATAAATATCTTTTAAACCAGTTACCATACTTTTCTTCATCTCCCCAATCATAAAAATATTGTTTAAAGACATCTACTATACCATATGTAGATGAGTTTTGAATTACACCAGACAATTCTGTTATACGAACAACAATATCTGTAAAAATCAATAATTTAGAATTGTAAACATTATAATCTTGAGAATATGTTTCAAATATAAAATTATATTTTGTATAAATATTTTGTGTATCCTCATAATAATAATCTTGTAGTCTTCTAATTTGATTATCAGTATAATATATCATTTCAAATTGATTTGTTGCCAATTCTTCATATGAAACATATGTTAAAGGATTTATTTGTGATAAGTAACCATAATGAAATGAAAATCCATATTTATATAGATATTGAACCATCTCGGCTGTTATTGGTGTAAAGTATTCTAAATATGAAGTTGGTACACGGTATTTTGTTGTAAAATTAAATCCTGCCTTATTCCAGAAATTTGTAAATATTATATATTTATCAGTTGTTCCTAAATTATAATCTGTTGCCCATTTTGTATAATTAAAGTTGAATAAACAATATATTGGTGTATTTGTTGCATTAGGTAATACTGGGTCAGTTCCTTCTGAACATGATGCAAATTGAACAAAATTATAAAATGTTTTAAATGTAGTTGTTTGTGATGTCATGTTAGTTATATTATAATATTTACAAATATTATAATTAAAAATTCTAATTAAAAATTCTAATTAAAAATTTCAATTAAATATTTCAATTAAATATAAATAATCATTCAAAATATTATATCTAATATATTTATATTATACTTAATTATGAAACAATGGGGTTTAGGTATTGAACATGAAATGAGAATAAGATTTGAAAATAAATTATCTGAAAAAAGTGGATTGAATTTAGATGAAAATATAGATGACCATATATTTATTAATTCTAAGACATTATTATATTTTTTTAATATTTATGAAACAACTATTATGAAAGATTTTAATAAATATGTTGATTTAAATATAAAGAAATATGACGCGTATTATAACACTATTATTTTAAAAAATCAATTATTAGATATAATATATAAAAATGGTAAATACCCATTTCAAAATAATATATTTTATAATTTATCAACTGATGAAAATATTAAAAGAACAAAAAATTTGATTGATTTTTATATAAACCATTATACTTTAAATAATTCACCATTATTATTTTTTAACTATAATTTTAACAATGACCTTTCTTTAAATATAAAATCTTATATAGGGAATGATTATTATAAAAAAGAGTTAATATATTTATTTAATAATTTATATAATCATGAATATGAAAAAAATGTTTTAAAATATTTAAAATTAACTTTTGATAAATTTAAAGTTAAAAAAATTACGTTTACCATTGAAGATAATAATATATCAATTAATTTTGAATATTTTAATAATAATGATGAAAAAACAATTAAACCCATGACATTTAATGATTTTATTAATAAAATAAATGACTATATTTTACATTTAAAGAATCATATTAAATATCAAGTTAATTTAAAAGATATAGATTTAAATAAATTTTATAAAAATCTTTTTTTACTATACTTCAATAATCTTCCAGAAATTGATTATACTGCACGAACTTCTGCACTTGAATTTAAAACAATACAACCATTAAATGTTAATTATGAGGATGCATTGCGCGACTTAATTGATTTAGAAGAAACATTTATATATTTAGTAAATTGCCTATATATATTTCAAATAAAAAAGAATATATATGGTGAAAACTTAATATATCATAATATAGGAAGTCTCCAAAATTCATATGAATTATTTGATATAATTAATGGATATTACAATTTTATTGAAGAGGATTATACAGGTAGTTATCATATTTGGATAACATGTCCATATAATTCAAAAATGTCAATGAAAGATTTTATAGATAAACATATTGTTCTTGCGAATAAACTTCAACTTATTGAACCAATTTTATCTGCACATTTTAGTTCTCCTTCATATAGTGCACTTTTTAATAAAAAATATTCAAAATCTAGTTTAAGACAATTTTTAACGTATTATTCTAATTATGGAACCACCGATATTACTCTTATGAGAGGTGTTGATAAACATGTTATTGATAAATATTATTTAACAGAAAATGATATATTATTGGATAAGCCAATAATACCCGTTATGAGTGATAAAGGTATATATGAAATGAATATATATGATAATAATGGTAATAAAATAATTAATTATGACAAATTAACAACGCGATTTTTAACCAATAATTTATATATTCCACTTGATAAAGGAAATAGTTCATCAAATAGAGATGAAAAAATACATGTAAATAATTATTTAAATATGATTTTTGAAAAAACGAATATTAAACCATTAGCTCAAATAGATAGCATAAAATATTATAAGTTAGGTTCAGATTTTAGAACACGATTTTTAAGTAACTATTTTTATCCATTAGACCATAAATGGGAAACACGATTATTAATGAAAAATAATAAATTAATAGAAGTTTATTATAATAAGGAATTAAATAAAATTTCATATGAGAGAGTATATAATAGAAACTTGTTTAATGAATTGGTAAATAATCATAGAATGGGAATAGAATTTCGTATATTTGACCATTTTCCAACCCATTATTTGAGTCAAATATTATCTATATTATGTCCCATTGTTATTGATTCTATGAATAGTTTAAAAGTAATAAAATTTAAAGATACATATATAACAAAACAATTTTGGCATAATGAGATGTTCAATGTTTTAACAAATGGATTTGAATATAAAGTTGGAAAAGAATATATTAAATATCTCAATAAAGAATTTAATATTAAAATAAATAGTCGGCGTAAAAATGGTTATGATACAGAAAATATTTTAAAAATATTAAATAAAGAATTAAATAATAAATACCGTCATTCGAACGGAAGAAGTATTTATAAAAAATTGGCTTTTAAAACTGATATTTCATTTGAAAGTTTTAATAAAATAGCATGGAAAACAATTATTTCAAAATATTTTGATAATAATCCAGATATATATAGAAAAATAATGTATAAAAAGAATAAAGTATCAATGAATGATATACAAAAAATATTTAATAAAAATATACAGTATGATATAGAAAAAATTAAAAAAATACTATTTTAAAATTTTTAGAAAGATATTCTAAATATATTTTCATAGTTTGTTCTTAGTTAGTATTATTTAATTTTTTTCTAAATTAAATAACATGGATATAACAATACCTGACGAATATATTATATATGATACGCGTTTATCAAATGATTTTAAAGGTATTACTATAAGCGGATATAAAAGAACTGATGTAGTAAAAGCTTATCAAAATGCAATGATAAATAACAAGTTAGAAGAAGCAATAAGGTGGTGTGTTGAATTAAATAGTACTGGATTAAATAAGCAGATATGGAGTTCTTTAAAAACAATATATATGAAATATATTCATGTCAATAATCCAAAATATTTTTTTTATTTAAATAAACGCGAAAAAGAATATTTTAGTATTATCAATACATATTCTAAAAAATATGAAATATTTACACGAAATAATCAGGAGATACGAAATCTTTTATCAGAACTCACCTCCATATCATCACTTACTAAAAAAAATAATTTATTTTTACCAAAAAGTTTACCAACAATTAATCAATCGTCCTTTTTACAAGATAATATTAAAATGAGAATGATATCAAAAAACACTGATTATGTCGAAGAATATATATTTAACAATACAACGCCTGAAATGAAAGTTGCATTAAATGAAATTCTTAATAATTTATTATTTAAATATGGTACATTTGAGAATTGTATTTATTGGTATCAATGGATGGAAAAGGTTGAAAGTATTCAAAAAAATAAGATGAAACCACAATCTGATTTAACATCAGGGTCTGTTATATTTTCATCTAATAATTCTAATATGAATAACGCGTTTTTTGATAGTTGGTTATTTATATTATGGAAAATAATATTAAATTTTGAAAATAAATTAGAAAAAAATGATTTTAAATTTATTAAAAAATTAGAAAAAATGTATAAAAAAGATTTTAAATTAACACATGCATCAAATAAAAAATTCTATATTTTTATTTCTTTCTATATAATTAAAAAAAATATTAACTGGAATATATATATATTTCAACAAGAATATTTAATTTTACAGTCTGTTGCAAATATTAATAAAATGTATAAAAATATTATTATTGATATTACGAATAACTTAACAAAAGAACAAAAAGATATATTAATTACAAATTATAATACGATTTATAGCACAATTCAGTCTGAAATTGGAGAAAAAAACAAAATTATTAAAAAAGTAAAAAATACATCATTGGACAATGTATTATCAGAAGATATAAATAAAGTATCTTTTACAAAATATAATGACTATATTGATATTTCAACATATTCAAATAATAATGTTTCAAATACTGAAGAACAAAATATTAATAAAAATAAATTAATATCTAAAAATAAAACATTACAAGATATAATAGATGAAAAAGAATTAAAAAAACAAAAAAAATTACAAGCTTTTACAGGTTTTATATCATATAAGAAAAAAAATGATGACTTAAATGATAATAAACCAAAAAATGTTATTGAATATTATAATTCAGAAAATAATTCAGAAGAAGATAATGAAAATAATATTAAAAGTATAGAATTTAATATAAAATTACCTAAATCAAAAGACTTGAAAAAAATGTGCGATGATTAAATATGTTTTTTAATTATGTTATTAATTATGTTTTCAAAATAAATATTTTATAGTTATTATAATTAGAGTTATTATAATTAGGGAAATGGTTTTAGAAAAATATATATCAGAATACAAAGATATTTTTTTTAAATCAATTGAATCAATAAATAATCAAAAAGTTGTTTTTTATACTGTTTTTTTAATAATTTATTTTTTCCTTTATTTTACTATTCATATACCACAATTATTAAAAGATAATGATAAAAATCCATTATTAGATTCTGTTAATTTATTTAGAGAGAGAAGAAGAAATGTTATTATATTATTTATTATTGATGCAATATATTTATCGTCATATGTATCAAAATTAACATATTATTATTATAATAAGGATAAATACAATCATTATCAAGAATTTAAAATAATAGTATCTTTTGTATTTTTTTCATCATTATTGGCTTTTATTAATATAGCAATATTTTCAAAAGAATTAACTTTTATATCGGATTGGAAATGGACATCAATAATATTTAATATTACTTCATCTATTTTTTATGTTCTATTTGTGATATTATTTTTATACAATATAGAAGCCGATTTTAATATTGAATTTTTTTTAGCAATAATAATTTTAATATTTTATATGATAGAACATATGTTTGTTTTTACTAATGGTGCAAATCAATTATATAATAAATTATCAACAAATAATTTTTCAACATTAACAATAAATTGTTTTTCAAATAATACAACTGAAAAATTTGATTCAACAACAACTATTAATAATAATGAACAATTAAAGGAGATTCGTGATGAATTCGGCGAATACTATTTAAAAACAAACGGTAATATACCTATTTCATTTATTAATAATAAAACAAATGAATATCAAGATTTAATATTGGCGGATTTTTATTATCCTGGTTCTATTTATTCATATTTAGCAGATAGTCCTTTAAATGGAACTCCTGATTTAGAAGCGTTGCGTATAATATTAGCTGATTATAATGCACGTTTTATTCATCTTGATGTATATTCAAGTAATACTAATAATCCGTTTGATGATAAAGCTGAACCTGTTATTCGTTGTGAAACAATGAATGTAGGTTCTAAACCATTAAGTATGAACGATACATTTAGTGTAATAAATAAATGGGCATGGATAAATAATGATAATAATAATATGTCATATCCATTATTTTTATATCTTAATTTTAATTTTGATGAAACTAATGAAACAATATATTTAAAAATATATGAATATTTAATTAAGTTTTTTTCAAAGTATTTTGTTGATAAAAAATATTCCTTTTGTGGAAGAAATAGTACATTTTTAATATCAATGGCTAAATTAAAAGAATGTTTAGGTAAAATAATTATTATTACAAATAGATATCCAACTAAATGTGCATTAGATGAATTAATTAATGCGAGCGCTTCAATGAATAATAACAATAAAAGTTTGAATAATTGTGTAAATTTACTTGAATATAAAGAGTCTTATATAACATTTGATAAATTGGGTTTGAGTCAAGATTATGATAAAACAAATATTTTAAATAATTGTAAGACTAATTTAACATTTTTTTATACATTGCCAAATAAAGATAATACTACAACGTCAGATAAAAAAGCTGGATTATTTAATTCATCGTTTCAAGATTGCGCACAATATGGTTGTCAAGGAACATTAATGTATATATTTATACCAGATGATAATTTAAATAAATGGTATTCATTTTTTCAAAATAAAAATAATTTTAATCCGGTTTTAAAACACGAATCGTTGAGATATATTAGTGAACCTGTAAAAGAAATTGTTAAACAATCGCCTATAAATGGATTACAAGAACCTCAAAAATATACATTAATACCTGGTGTACTAACTACTGAAAAATCAAATTTATCTGATAGTGTTACAAATAAATCAAACTAATAGACAACTAATAGACAACTAATAGACAACTAATAGACAACTAATAGACAACTAATAGACAACTAATAGACAACTAATAGACAACTAATAGACAATTACATATATAAACTAAATCAAATTATAAATTATAAATTAAAAATATATTATTAAAAATATAATTATATTTTTAAATAATAAAAATATTATTATTTAATATATGAATACTAATAAACCTGACTCAAATGATTTTATTTTAGGTGTTATAAATACAAATAAAGAAGTATCTAAACAAAGTGATGTATTAATTAATCAATTTAAACAATCGGAAGAAACAGAATTAAATAATAAAAAATCTGTACAAAATAATAATTTAATTTCTAATAATGTTAATACTAACGTTAATATTAATGTTTCTAAAAATATTAAACAAAGCGATGTACTTATTAATCATATTAAAAAATTAGAAGAAAGTATTAATAATAATACTTTACAGAATGATTCGTCTGAATCTAATTCATCTTTAAAAAATAAAACTATAAATGAATATTCTAATAAAGAAGAAGTTAATAACAGCATTCAAAATAAAAAAAAGGTTAAAGGAATGAAATTAGTAGTTAACGAAATTATTAATAAATTAGAAAAAGAAGTTATTCTTTTAAATAATAAAATTAAAAATTATAATAGTGAAGTTGAATCAATATCTAAAATAAGTAAAATAGAAATAAATAATTTAAAACAAATTATTAAAAAATTATATAAATTAATCTTAGATATTACAAACTTTTTTGATTTTAAAGCATCATCTAGAACTAAAGATAATAAAATTAAAATGTTGGAAAGTATTAGAAAAAATATTCAATCTAATAAAGGATTTTTAAAAACAATAGATGAAATAATGATGGATAATGGTAATGTTAATATTATTTTAAATAGTAAAAATAAAAAGAATAATTTGAAAAATAATTTTATAAATACAAAATATAAGAATAGTTTATTAGATAATAAAATTGTTGTTACTGTTGCTAATAAAATAGGTGCAGAACTTTATGAACCAAATAAGTATATTGATAAAAAAACTAATTTAGATATGGGTAATGTAGTAAATAATTTCATAAATAATACTGCATCTAATATGAAAAATACTACTTCATCTAATATGAAAAATACAGCATCTAATATGAAAAATACTACTTCATCTAATATGAATAATACTACTGCATCTAATATGAACAGTACTGCATCTAATATGAACAGTACTGCATCTAATATGAACAGTACTGCATCTAATATGAATAATAATACTGCATCTAATATGAACAGTACTGCATCTAATATGAATAATAATACTGCATCTAATATGAACAGTACTGCATCTAATATTAACAGTACTGCATCTAATATGAACAGTACTACTTCATCTAATATGAACAATGAAAAATCAAATAATAATTCAAATAAAAATACTAAATATATGCAATCTTCAAATTTATTTCCCGTAAATAATAATAATTCTGAAAATTCAAACACCTCATCAAATAATTTATCTACAAATTCTTTAAATAACGGTTCAAACAATACAAGTTTTAATAATAATTTTAGTCAAAGTGAAAAAACTAAAAAATATAATAAATTAGTCAATAAAATAAATAAAAAAGTTATAAGCCAAGAGAATGCTAAAAAGAAATTAAATGAATACTTTTTATAATATTATTATATTGTAGATTCTTTATTATTATCATCATTATCCTCACCCTCACCCTCTGTATCTTCATCGTCATCCTCAGTATCTTCATCGTCATCCTCAGTATCTTCATCGTCATCCTCAGTATCCTCGCCCTCATCTAATTCATCTTTATCATTATATTGTTCATTGCAATTTTTAATATATGGATTATTATAATTTTGATTGTATATTATATTGTATTTTTCATCATATGTTTCATTTTGTTTTTCTTCTTCAATATTAGATGAATCATCCGATGAAGATTCAGAACTATCGTCTGATTCCTCATCAGACTCAATATTTGATAAAAGATTTGTATTAATATTTTTTTTTAATAATTTATCTAAATTTATATTTTCTTTTCTAATAATATTTAGTTTAATATTTTGTTTTATTTCAACTAAATTATTATTAATCTCATTTTTCATATTTATAAAATCAAAATACTCTCCTTCGTTATTTAATGTTAATGTAATAAATATTATTTGTGGAATCCCGATATTAATAATAAATCTATTATTACCATTGTTTATATATGATTTAAATTTACCACAATTATAATAACCTTCATTACCATAAATTTTATAAATAAATGACGTAAAATTATTTGGAAGATTTAATTCCAAATAATATTCTTTATTTTTTTTAAAAATATATTTTTCAAAATTATAATTATTCATATATAAATATTTATTTCTTATTATTTAATATTTAAAATATTTTTAAATATTAAATTTATTATAATTTTGTATTTAACTCTTTACATAAATATTTTATATTACTTAAAGAATTGTACGCCATGAGTGCGATTTTAAACATTAATCATGTAAATGGTTAAAAATATATTTAATTTTCCTCTATAATATATCCATAATGAATTATTGTTCTTGCTACAGGTGGTATAAGAATAATTTTTTCTTCGGTTTTTCCATTATTCAACGTTACTGTCTTTTTATAATATAGTTCATCAAAGTCCATTTCTTTAATATGTTTTAAAATTTTTGAGGTATTTGAAGTATTTGAAGTATTTGAAGTATTTGAATTTTTTAAAATTTTTGAATCTCTAAATTTTGTAATAAAGTCAGTTATAATTTTAATCATATCATAATTTGTTTTTGTTTTTTCATTTTTTTCTAGATATAATATACCATTTGGATTACCTATAATTTTTTTATAAATAGAATATGATGTAAAAGAAACAACATCTATGATAATTATACTCAATATGGATAAAATGTCAAGTAAGGGTATTGAAGGAGTTGAATAAATATTTTTAATTAATTCTTTAGAAGTAATAAATTTATATTCTTCTGATTTTAATTTTGATTTTTTTTTATATTCTTTGAAGTTAATATTATTTTTTAATAATGATTTAATATTATTTTCTTTTGTATTTTCTTTTGTATTTAAATTTTGTACATGGCTCGTTTTACTATTTTCATTATTATTATTATTTATTAATAATTTAATATTATTTACTTTTTTATTTAAATTTTGTACAAGATTTGTTTTACTCATTTTATTATTTTTAAATTTATTATTGTTATCAAGTCTAATTATCATATTTAATAAAGTATATGAATCATATAAATTAACGCTTTCTGATCGTGTAAAATCATTTGGTTGTCTAATAAATAAATTTCTAATAAAGCATCTTTTTATATTCAGTTTATATACAGCACTAAATTGTTGTATAGCATCTTTTATTAAATTGTCTTGATTATTAACAGATGATATTTTTCTACAAATTTGAAGAGATTGATATTCACCTATTAATAATAAATATAAATATGTATTATTTTTACAAGAATCCTTCTTAACCTTAGTTTGATAAGAATCATTCGTAACATTATTTTGATTATTATTTTTACAATAATTATCAAGTGAATAATTCATATCTTTAATATGTTTATATATATTTCCAGAGTTAATATTTTTTTCAATATTTGCAATATAAGATTTACTGTATTCTTGAAAAAGAAAAAGCGTTTTGAATTCATCACTTTTTTGAACTTGTAAATTACCTGATGTAGTTTTATTCATTAATGATTGTTTTTTTTTATCAATTTCTATAAAAAAATTACTTCCTAAATCTTTTAATTTCTTATAATATTTTATTATTTCATCTAAATTTATAGAATCATCATCATAACTTTTAAAAAACTGCCGAAACATACTTGTACTTTTTTTACTTTGACCTATACTTTTTGTAAATAATTTAATTAAATCGTTATCATCTAAACTAATTGCACATTCCATTGCAATATTATAAACATCTTTTATATAATATAAAAAATCTACATATATTTTAACAATATTATTTTGATTATTTTTTTTTGTAAAATAAGAATACAAATTAAAAAATAAGCATCTTAAGAAATTACAATACGCCTCAATAAAATACATATCTTTTTTAAATAATGTTTCAATTTCATTAATTGGTGGAAATTCTTTAATATTAAAATTACTTTTACTACTATAAAATTTACCTTTTCTCAAATTAGTTAATTTTGTTAAAAGTTCTAATATTTTATCGCAAATACGTTTTAAATCTTGATTAGTATTTGAATTGTTTGAATATTTTTTACATAAAAATACTAAAAGTGAATCATCTCTTATACAAACAACCATTTTATATATTTAAGCAATATTATTTAAAAAAAAAATTTTTTTTAAAATAATAATATTTAGGAAAATATTTTTTAATCATTTATCTGAATAATATTTAAAATTGCACGCATGGTGTACGATTCTTTAAGTAGTATTATAAAATGTTAATGTAAAGGGTTAAAAAAGGAATTTTAATTCCGAACAGCTGTAAAATATGCACTGCTCTAATTAAGAGGATGACCATTGCTAATACGTCCAAATCCTTCTGGATTATTTAGTCCCTGTGTATTGAGACTATGTTCAAATGTACTAACAGGTTCACATACATCTCCAACATTTTCATTTAAAGGAATATAATTATCCATACAATCTGTTGATTTATGAGAATCTAAAAAATCTGATGTGTCATTATTTTTTTGAAATGGAAATGCTTGAAAATTTTCTTTAATATTTCTACTTCTTGAAGACGTAGAGGTTGATTCACTTCTTGAAGACATCGGTGTTGATTCACTTCTTGAAGACATCGGGGTTGATTGAGTTCTTGAAGACATTGGTGTTGGATTTGATTGAGTTCTTGTAGACATTGGATTTGATTCAGACCTTGAATATGTTGTATTTGATTCTGTTTTTGAAGATTTCGTTTTTTTATTACCTCTTGATCTTGATCTAAAATATTCATTATTCGCATGAACTAAATAATTAAGTGAGACTAAATATGATATTGCCAATAAAATTGCTATTAGTGTATCTTTTGGAGATACATAAACAATTAATAATAATACTACAATTTTGACAATACTAAATTTATATAGATTACCAACAAAAACATTAATGTTTTCAAATATAGTACTTGAATACAAAAAGAGAATTACAACAATAATACAGTGTATCACACAATTATCTAAAAAAACTAATGAATTTAACCATTGCTTTTTAATATTTTTCATATTATCCATTTTATAAATTAATATAAGATTTTTTTTATGAATATATTAATAAAAAATCATAAATGATTAAATTAAAATAATTAAAATTTCTTTACTATTTTTATTATTTTTATTATAATTAATTATTTTTAATAAAAAATAAATTATCAATAATTTCTAACGTAATATTAAGATGAATCAAAATATATGGGGTTCGCATTTATGGTTTTCATTACACACGATGTCGTTTAATTATCCATTAGAACCAAATAATGAAGATAAAGAATCATACAAAAGATTTTTTATTAATTTACAAGATGTTATACCATGTTCTGTATGTAACAAAAATTATAAAAGACACCTTAAAGAACATCCTATTAATAATTTTTTAAATAATAGGAAAGATTTAGTATATTGGGTAATCGATATGCATAATATGGTAAATGGTGAAATTGGAAAAAAAATATTATCATATGATGTTGTTATAAAGAAATATGAAAATGTTTATGGTAAAAAAATAAAATTAGAAAGTGATAATAATTCTATTAATACATTTAATAATAATTTATTACACGATGTATCAAATCATAATACTTATAATAAAAAATATATAAAAATTATATATGGTATAATAATATTAATGCTATTATTGTTAATTATAAATTCTATACATTTCTTAATAAATTGTAAAAAATGTTAATTTTTAAGATAATTTATTGTAATTATGTATATAAATTGTGATAATATATTATAATAAATCTATTTTATAAAATAACACTGTATTTTAGATATGCAATTGTGTAATAAAATTATCTGCAATTTTTTTGAAACTTTCAATTGTATATCTCAATGTAAAATGTAGATTTAATAACATATTTTTTTTTTCAATATTATATTCCCTAATAATATTTAATGCATCATTGTAGTCAAACCACTTTATATCACTAACTTCTATATTTTGAAAAATATTATTCTTATCAATATTAGCTTCAATATTATTATCTTTAATTTGTGCAATATAATATATGTGTTTATATTTTAAATTATTTGACGCCATATAACTTTCTTCTAATGGACTTATATTAATTATATTATATTGGTCATCACTAAACGATGTTTCTTCTTTAAACTCTCTTTTAGCACATTCTATGTTTTTTTCCATTAAATTACGCCGTCCTTTTGGAAATCCCCATTCAGGTTCTTTAAATTTATAAAAAGTATTATTTGTCAATACATCAAATGAAAAAAACATATTTATATCATTTTTTTTAATATTAACGCCTTTTTTTAATAAATTAAATTTTTGTTTAGCCTCAATAAATTCAGGATTATTATTTAAATCTTCTTCTAGTAAATCTTTCCATAAATCCTTCCATAAAAAATCATATTGATTATTTTTTATCATTTCTCTCTCAGGTATTGTTATAAAATTTATACTACGTTGTAAATAATCAATATTTGTTATATCATACTTTCCTCTTATAAATTCAACATAATTTAAACTATTTCTTCTTCTTATTAATAAATATTTAATACAATCATTAAATGTATCTATATTAATTGATTCAACTATTTTATAAATATTCTTTAATTTAATAATTTCTTCGGATGAAAATAAATAATTATTTTGTATTTTTTTGGAATAACTAATAATACTATTTAAATCCAAATCATTATCATTAATATTTATTTTAATACATATTATACCGACACTAATTATTGGACATAAACACTTTTTTGATATATGTCCAACTTTACCACAATTCATACAAAATGTTTTTTTATAATTATTTTTTACTATATCAAGTAATTCCATTTTAAATATTATATTATATTAAAATTGCTTTAAGTAAAATTTTTTTCTATTGAAATTATAGATATATAAACATAATATTATGAAGAGTAATAAAAATTCTTTTATGTTTTATCCAGATATCACAGATAAAGACTTTAATGAGAAGATTTATTTAAAAAAAGAATTTAGATTACATGAAGTTAAAAAAAAAGATGACCATTATATTAAGTTAAAGAATACCAAAATTACAAAGAATACAAAGAATACAAAAATTACAAATGATTTTACATTAGAGCCTCATCAATATTTTATTAGTAATTATATTTCACCTGATACTCCATATAACGGAATTTTAATATATGGTGGAACAGGTGTTGGTAAAACATGTACTGCAATATCTATTGCGGAAGGATTTAAAAAAGCAAAATATATTAATAAAAAGATACTTGTATTATCATCTTTAAAAAATAATTTTATGAAGGAATTGTATAATTTTCAAAAAGAACGTTCTAAAAAAAATCCAGAAGATGTCGTTCAATGTACTGGTAAAGATTATGATTTAGGTTTGGAAGGAATGTACCTAACACAACAACAAAAAGAAAGAGAAATTGATAAATTGAAAAAAAAATATTATCAATTTTTCGGTTATAAAAAATTTGCAAATTATATTATTGAAAATACGGGTGGTTGGAAAGGTAGTGATTCAAACATTAATGATAAAATAAAAAAATTTATATCAAATCAATTTGATAATAGAATAATTATTATTGATGAGATTCAAAATATTAAAACAGACCGTAAAGAGGATTTAACTAAAAGTATTCAACCTATTATAGAATCTATTATAAAATATGCTAAAAATGTTAAATTAATATTAATGAGTGCTACACCTATGTTTGATAGACCTGATGAAATAATATTTTACATAAATTTATTGTTACAAAATGATGGACGTCCTAAGCTAAATAAAAATGAAATATTTAATCCTAAAGATGGCACTTTAAAGAATGGTGCCGAAGAGGTATTAAGAGAATCTTTTAAGGGATATATATCATATGTTCGTGGTGAAAAACCATTTGTATTTCCTTTTAAATTATATCCTATGAACGCGATTATTCCAAAAAATTATGATTATTACATGAGTGGTGAAAAAATAGATGAAAATAAAAGAATTAAATTCACAAAATTAATCTTATGCGATATGATAGGTATTCAAAAAAACACTTATCTACATTATTTTCAAAAAAAAATAAAAGATGGTAAAATTAATACTGAAAATGATAATAGTTTAAATAGTGATGAAGAGAATAATGAAAAGAATGATATTTTAAAAAAAGATATTGGTATGTTATTTGATTTAAAAAAAATATCTAATATTGTATATCCTATATTAAATAATGGAAACATAAATAATAATTCAGTTAATACACTAAGTGATATTGGAAGTTTTTCTAAAGCATCAATTGAAAGTGAAGTAGATAATGGAATGGGTGGATTTTATAAATCAATTAAATTAGTTGGAACTAAAAAAAAAATACAATATAAATATCAATCACATTCTATTTTTGATAAAGATACTAAATTAGAATGTCCATTCGCCGACGAAAAATATTTAGAAAAATATTCTATTAAATTTGCTAGTATATTAAAAACTATTAAAAAATCAACGGGTCTTGTATTGATTTATTCTGACATGATTGAACAAGGTGTCTTACCTCTTGCTCTTGTACTTGAACAGAATGGATTTTATAGAGAATGTACTAATGGTGAAGACCAATTATTAGATTATACTGCAAATAAATTAAAAGGTGGTGGTAAACGTCGTCAAATTTGTTATAGTTGCGGAGAAGTGGCGAATCACGATAATCATATAAATGAAAAATCTAAAAATTATCATCATTTTAAAATTGCTAAATATATATTATGTTTTGGTGAAACAAAAGATATTATTAAAGTAACTAAAGATGAAGCATTTAAAAAATTTTCGAGTGATAAAAATTTAAGAGGTGAAGAGATAAAAATATTCATTGGAACACGTGTTATTAGCGAAGGTTTAGATTTTAAAAGATTAAGGCAAGTACATATTATTGAACCATGGTATAATCTATCAAGAAATGAACAGATTATTGGTCGTGCAATAAGAAATTATTCACATATTAATTTGACACCTGAAGAGAATAATGTTGAAATTTATCAATATGCATCAGTGTTAAAAAATCAAAATAAAGAAACAATAGATATTAAAAATTATAGAATTGCTGAAAACAAAGATATTATTATTAAGAGTATTAATCGTATAATGAAAGAATCCGCAGTGGATTGTGTATTTTTAAGAAATTCTAATATTGTTGATACTAATAAAAAAGTAAAACAGATAAGTTCAAGTGGAAAAGTATATGACATACATATTAAAGATACTGAATATAGTCAAATATGTGATTATAAAAAAAACTGTAATTATACTTGTAATTGGATGCCTAATCCTCGTATAAAATATCCAATAAATACTGATACGTATAATATTCGTTTTGCATTAAATGATATTGAAAAAGTTAAAAAAATAATTAAGTCAATGTTTCGCGAAAATATTATTTTTTCATTAGACATTATTGTAAATAATGTTAAAAATATTATTAATGATACAGATGACTTATATATTTATTCTGCCTTAGATGATTTAGTTGAAAACAAGAATGAAGTTATTTATGATAAATTTAGTCGAAAAGGATATATTATATATAGAGGTGATTATTATATTTTTCAGCCATTTGATTTAAATCGCGATGATATACCATTAATTTATAGAACAAATCCTATGGATATAAAACCTGATAGAGTAGAATTAGATAATATAGAGGTTAATTATAAAATAAATAATACAAATAATGATTTAATAATAAATGAAAATGATTTATTAAAACAGTTTTTAAATGACTTTAATGTTTTACATAATAGTCATATAAATATTTTAAAAAATAATAGTATAAAAGATAATATAAAATATGATTATGCTGTTTTAGGATTTATATTTGACTCGCTTCAATTAAATAAACAAATATTAGTTATAACTGCTATTTTAAAAGAATTTTACAATAAAAATACAAATTATGATAAAAAAATACTTAATAAAATAATAGATTATTTAGATAATGAACTAAAATTAATTAATTATTATAGTGATATAAGATATGATAAAAGTAAATTAAAAATAAAAATATTTGTGGGGTTTTTTATTGGTAAAAAATATTATGTAATTGAACAAATAAATAATAATAAGGATAAGGATATACAATCTATAAAAATTAATAAATGTAATTTTGTAGAAGCTAATAAAGAAATAATTAATAAAATCAAAGAACATAAAAGCATATGTAAAACAAAAGAATGTAATATAAAATCAAAATATAATTTTATTTATGCTATTATTGATTATAATAAGAAAAAAGATGCAACATTTTTTAAAATTGTTGACAAATCAAGTGAAGAAGAAGTTTTTACTAAAAATAAAAAAATATCAAAACGTTCATTAATAAAAGGGCGAATGTGTGAAACATTTCAAGCAAGTAAATTAATTGAATTGCGTAAAAAATTGAGTATGTATGACATTAGTACAAAAAAGAAAAATAGTTTTATATGTGAAGACATACAAATATTTTTTAGATATATGAATTATGTTAATCATAAATATATATGGGTTGAATATATAGATTCATAGTTGTTTTTTTCTATATTTATTTTTTTCAATATTTATTTTATATTATAATTTATTTTTGACCAATTTTTTTTAACATATTTATTATTTTACTTGGCTTTTTAGAGGAGAATTTTGATTTTTTATCAGTTTTTTTAAATAACTCAAATAATTTAACGGGCTTTTTGGGGGATTTTGATTTTTTATCAGTTTTCTTAAATAAGTCAAATAATTTAACGGGCTTTTTAGAGGACTTTGAGTTTGATTTTTTATCAGTTTTCTTAAATAAGTCAAATAATTTAACGGGCTTTTTAGGGGATTTTGAGTTTGATTTTTTATCAGTTTTCTTAAAAATTTCCATGAATTTAATGGGCTTTTTAGGGGATTTTGAGTTTGATTTTTTATCAGTTTTCTTAAAAAATTCCATGAATTTAACGGGCTTTTTAGGGGATTTTGAGTTTGATTTTTTATCAGTTTTCTTAAAAATTTCCATGAATTTAATGGGCTTTTTAGGGGATTTTGAGTTTGATTTTTTATCAGTTTTCTTAAAAAATTCCATGAATTTAACGGGCTTTTTAGGGGATGTTGATTTTGATTTTTTATCAGTTTTCTTAAAAAATTCCATGAATTTAACGGGCTTTTTAGGGGATGTTGATTTTGATTTTTTATCAATTTTAATATCAACATTATTTATATTTTTCAAAGATTCACTCTTTTTTTTATATAGGTCTGGATTTTTAAGTCTCCATTTTTGTAATTCTTTTATATTCGTATTGTATAATTGAGAATGCCCGACATCACTCTTTTTCGTTAATGTTCTCAATGCAACTAATCTTGAAATAACAGATTTATACGTTAAATCTTTTGATGCTTTTAATAATGTTTTATGTCTATCCGATTTGTCTAATTTAGTACTATAACCATATTTACCTAAAACATGACTTTTATTTAAACTTATGGCTTTATATTCAGGTAATAATTTACCAGATTGCCCTTTATCTTTAATACAAACAGGTTCAACATAAGTTGATTTTATTTTTTTAGTTCCTTTTACATATGATTTTCTTTTATAACCTTTTCTTAATTCAGAACCTATTGGGCAGGCACCAGAACGTACTGTTTTTTCAGTTGGGTGATAAAAAGAGCCAATCGGTTGTTTTTCTGCTTGTTTTGATGTTAGTATTTTACGTGGTTTATATTCACATTTACAATCACAACTTTTTTTTGATGATTTCATGAATTTATATATAATTATATAAGATAATTAAATAATAATATAAGATAATTAAATAATAATATTATAATTTTATAATAAATTAAAAAAAGTTGATTTATATTTTTGTCTAAAAACAATTTGAAAACAATTTAATAATATAATTATATAATACAAATTTTAAAAAATATGAATCAAACGTATTTCGCAAACAAAAAATCATTACAAATTATATCACAAAACATTAAAAACGATATAAAAAAAGAAATCGAAAGAATTGGTTCGTTTAATCTTAATTCAAAATATTATACATTTTTAAATAAAAAAAATGTAAATAATTTAAAAGAAAGTGATTTTTTAGTATCATTAAGTACATTTGGTAAAAAATTTATATTATTTATTACTACATATAACACTAAAAAATATTGTATTTTTATAAATAAAAAAAATGATACAATGACTGTCACACAATTAAAATTTAGTAATTCTATATTTAATGGAACATTATTTGAAGGAGAGCTTGTAAAAAACAATCTTGGAAAATGGATTTTTTTAATAAATGATATTGCATATTATAAAGGAAATAGCATAATTACATATTCATTTAATGAAAGAAGGGAAATTATAAAAAATATATTAAAAAATGAATATTATAATGAAGATTTTATTGAAAATCAAACTTTTTATATTTCATCAAAAGAATATTTTGAATATAAATATATTAAAGATTTGGTTGAAGTATATATGAATAAATTAAATTATAATAGTTCAGGATTATATTTTAAGAGTATTATTAATTTTAGTGACAACTATTTATTTATTTTTCCAGAATGTCGTTCTGATAGTAAAATATTAAACAATGGTTTTACAATCGACAATCAAAAAATTAATATTCCTAAATTAAATGGTACATGTCTATCAATAAAGAATGATATTTTAGAAAAAACAGATGAAGAATATTTATTTCATGATATTGATTGTATTACATCAAGTACGAATATTGATAAAATTGGTTCTTCTATAGAAGAACAAACATTGAATAATATGAACAATACTAATAATACTGATAATAATACCATGGATAATAATACCAAGGATAATAATACCAAGGATAATAATACAAAGGATAATAATACAAATATGACATGTCGATTTTTAATAAATTCAACATCAATGCCAGATATATACGAATTATATTGTAAAAATAGTTCAAATCATATTGAAAAATATTCATATGCATCAGTTCCTGATATTAAAACAAGTGATTTTTTAAAAACTATTATGACAAATGATTTAAATATTGATATTAATACAAAGATTAAAAATGGAAAAGCAATATATGTTGAATGTAGTTACCATAAAAATTTTAAAAAATGGATTCCTTTTAAAAAAGTAGATTCAATGGATAATATTAATATAATAAATGAGAGACAAATTATATTTGATTCATTATAATAATATGATTATTAAATTTAATGTTTATTTTCAAAAAAATATTATTATAATATATATGATTAATAAAAATAAAAACCAAACGGGTGGAGATGGATATAGTTTTAATTTATCACAACCTATTGGAGGAAATCCCGGATTTATTCGATATTCAAATAATATTAAACCTGTTTTTGATGGAAGTTTATTAGATGATACTACTGGTGATTATATAAATGTAGATGAAAGAATGTGGGGTGGTGGTAAAAAAAATACTGAAAATAATAAAAATAATGATTGTTCATGTGTTAAAAATAAAAACAAATCAATTTATGATTTAATAAAACTAAATGGAGGAAATAATCCCGATTCTAAAAAGATTACTCAATTTGATGCAATAAGAGAAGTTTCTTATAATCTAAGTCCATTAAAATTAAATGATTTAACACAATTAAATGTAAAACTATTTAATCATATTTTAAAGAGAAAGAATGAAAAAAAATCTATTCAATTCGGCGGTTATATATCTTCTTTAGAAGCTATTCTTGCACCATTAGGTCGAAATAATCTTTTAGTATTAGCATCATTACTTTTATTACATCATTTCGCGGTTGAACGTTATTTTGTTGAAAATAAAAAGTTAAAACCAGTTAAATCAAAACATATTTCAGGTGGTTCATCATTTTTAGGAGCAATTAATGATATTTTAGCTCCGATTGGAGTTGATCCATTAGGAACATCTTTAATTTTAGTTGGTATTCAACAGGCATTTTCTATTAAAAATAAAAATAACAGTGAAAACTCAAATGAAAAAAACAGTTATAATAAAATTATAGAATTAAAAAAATCTAAAAAAATAATAAAACAAAAAGGTGGTTTAAATCCTTTACGTCAATTAATTGAACCCCTTGGAACAAACGCATTTTTGGCGGTAGGATTACTAATTGTGATTGAAAGATTTTTTTCATCAAAAGTTTCAGATATAAAAAATAATAGTAAAAGTGATAATACTAATATAATGATTAAATCTTCTAAAAAGGAACCCAAAAAAATGTTAAAAGGTGGACGTTTAAATATGTATTATGAAAAATTATTTAATTTATTGGCACCTATTACATTTAATGCATTTGCCACAGAAGAATTTTTACATAAAATGTCTATTTCCAAAAAATAAATTGTAGCATTACATAACAGAATGTTATTACAAATCGTGTATTTTTAGAATATTTATCTTCTTTATAAATTTTTAATATAAAATAATTAATTAATAAATGTAATGGTACTGTAATAATTAAATTATATTTATTTAAATAAATGTTTGATATACATGTTATTGTATGAGGTATAACAATACTTCTCAAATTATTTTTTAAATATTTATGTGTCACAAGTGTAAAAATATTAAAATTTAAAAATATTGTTGTAATATAATTACTTAATATATTATAAAAAAAAAATTTTAAAAGTTGTTGTTCTATAAAATAGTTATTTGTATAAACAAAAAAATAAAGATAAAAACAAAAAGAATATAATTCAAATTTATCAATCATTTTATTCATTATATAATATATATTTTAATTTTTTTATATTAAATTAATTAAAATTATAATGTAAATATTGATTTAATCAATAATTAAAATATATATTGAAAATATATATATACATTAAATGAATATAATACTTTATATTGTTTTAATAGTGATATTAATTATTTTAATATTTGAAATATATTATATTATAAATAAACATTTAAAAAATAAAATAATTAAGAATGAGTCATTTTACGGGGCATCTTTAGACCAAATAACACAAGAAGCCGATGGTAATCTTTTTAGTGATTTAGAAAAAAGTACAAATGAAGAGATAGTACCTGATGAAGAATATTTAAATGATATTCCTTTAGAAAATAAAGATATATATGGTAATGTTGTTGATGGAAATATTCGTAAACCGCCATTATTAGTTTCTTTTTATCCAGAATCGTCTAAAACACAATTATATACAGATAATGAAAGTAATATAAATATATATTCTTCAAAAATATATAATAATATTATTAAACCTTTGAAAAATAGACGTAAATATTATGATTCAAATGGAAATCGTATAGATAAAAATATAGAAGAAGAATTAATAGTAGAAGAAGAATTCAATATATATGATATGGTTAATTCAGAATATGTATTTGATACAGAAAGTATTGAAGAAGAATGTTGTGAAAGACCCGTTTACAATTTACATCCAAAAGTGTGTACGAAACACTATGATGTATGTAGAGTCGATGAAGAAGGGAATGATAGTTGTTGTGATGGTTATACTTGTACAAGACCTATGGGTAATTTTGGTGTTAAAAAATGTTTAAATAGTGGTGATAAAGGGTTTCCTTATAAAGCACCTGATATTGATGCAACTGGTTATTACGATATAAGTATTCCATATTCAGATTATTCTGAAATGCGTATTCCTAAAATAGACATTTCAAATATTCATTGGCCAAAAGGTTTTTCTGATTTTGGATTGTCCAAATTAAATCCTGCAAAATTTGTAACTAATTTATTTACATGTAAAACTAAAAAACATACTTGTAATCAATTAACTGGTGAAATAAAGTCAAATTCATAATATTTTTAATTAAACCATCCTGTAATTGCGAATCTTGATAACCGTACTCCTTGTGCCACATGACTTACATAATGTGGTATTCCATTCTCTTCTGGCACATAAAATATGTAAAAACTATTATATTCAGGTACGATTGTTTCAATAATTTCTATTCTATCATCACTTAAAAAATGAAGATTGCCTCCGTATTGTGGTTTCCATCCCATGGACAGATTTAAAACAAATGCTAAACGGCCATTCCCTTTATCTGAATGTGGCGATAAAAAACAACCACTTTTGTATTTTGATAAAAATAATGTTGTTAATCGCGTTAATTTTAAATCAGTTATATCATTTAATACACTTATAAATTCAGGTGAATTAAATACTTTGCGTAAAGTAAACTCTATAAAACCCATATTTTCACCGGAAAATGACCTATAAAATATGTATGAAAATTGGTTATTTCCAAAGGCTTTTTCAACATTCTTTATTTGTAAGCTGTTTATCTTATCATTTGTTTTATTTACATCTTTTTCATATTTATTTTTGTCAATTCCAGTTGCTAATTTCCATTTTTTTTCAGTTAATGCATATTTAAATAATTTTTCTGCAAATTCGGGATTTAAAAAGCAACTTATTTTAAGCCTTTTTTTTTCATTAAATATATCTTTTAAAAGTGATATATTACGGGTTTTATATAAGTCATCTATTATTTCATTCATATTTAATTATTTATTATTATAAGTTGGTTTGATAAAAATATACTATTTTTATCGAATTGAATTGTTTTATTTAGATTGTTTCTGATTAAAAATATTATATAATTTTTATCTTTTACATAAACATTTTTAAATAAAAAATGTATTTTAATAAAGTTATGATATATAGTTGTTAAAGAGCTTATTTTTAATTTTATAAGGATAGCATAACTGCTATCTTTTCTTTTTGTGTGTGTTTGTATAAACACGGGTTTTTATGCGTACGTATTATGTAAGTTTCTCTCATCAAAAGGCTACTTATTGTAGACTATCATAAAGTCGCCTTTATTAATCCCTTCTCTAATGTAAAAAGGATTCGTGTCTGTTATGGATGATGCGTCAAAAGACGGCAATGGAATTTTCCCACAACCAGCGTCTTCAAAAAAAAAGAATTTTGTTTCAGGCGTAATCGTTGACAAATCAGGTTTACCATCATACCCAAACTCAAGGTTAAGAGCATCAAATCTTATCGTTCCCTCATCGGTGCGTACACCTCCTGTTAGAAAGTTAGGTTCAGTTGATTGAGTAGTAAATGACATTTTTGAAGTAACTTTTAGTGTAATACTGTTAGTTTTTATCTAACATAAATAAAAACATATTCTAAGAAAAATATCCATCAATTTTTTAGATTAAAAATTAATTATAAAATATCATTTATTATTTCATTCATATAAAAAACTATTTGAAACATAGTTTTAACCTTTTACATAAACATTTTATAATACTACTTAAAGAATCGTGTAACTATTATACATGATTTTAAATATTATTTGTGTAAAGGATTACGATTTATAAATAATATTAATTTTTGTCTCAACTCACGAAGTGATTTATGAGAAATTGCTAAAGCAATCTGTCTCATTTATCTTTTCGGTTGATGTAATTATTTTTATATTTTTGAGAATTTTTGGTAATAATGACACAAGAAATTTCATGGACGTCAACGTAACAAGAATCTATTTAGTTTAATTTTTCTCTCTTGATTATCTCAAGATAACGAGATTCTTCAACAAACAACATTCCATAAAGAGATATAGCCATTGAAATGTCATAGCCTTCCTTTTTGAATAAAGCTATACTATCCCTACGACTCTGAAATCTACCTACATACAGAAAGCCTCCTAGGCGCGCGACAAGTTTACTATTATCATGATATACTTCCCCTTCCTCGCGTGTTGCTAATAGAATGGCATAATATTTTTTTTCTTTATCTAAACAACATACAGGTGTAACATCGTGGTCATATAAAAATTCAACCGTATCATTTTCATTTAAGTCGCTCATTTTAAAGAATTGTACCTTTAAATAATCGTATATCTTTTAAAATTTCTTAAAAATACTTTATTGAAAAATATTATACATTTAAAAAAATAGTTATTTTAAGCTGTAAATTTTTTATTATGATAAATAAATTTATATAATCTATTCCAATTATAAAAAATGATTTATAATACTTATTATAAATATATATCATTATAAATATTATAAACATATATATTATTAAAGTATGTTTTATGCAGTTCATAAAGGACATAAACCGGGTATATACGGTAATTGGTTAGATTGTAAGAAACAAATTGATAAATATGAAGGTATCATTTTTAACCCTTTACATAAACATTTTATAATACTACTTAAAAAATCGTGCACTATTGTACATGATTTTAAATATTTTTCATGTAAAGGGTTAAAATAAATGACTTTTTTAAATAAAGTTAAAGCACTTATTTTTAATTTTATAAGGATAGCATAAATGCGATCTTTCTTTTTTGTGTGTTGTATATGTATATTTGTAATTTTTATATATTTTTTATGTATTATGTAAGTTTCTTTAAAAAAGGCTATCTAATTTGGAAGTTATCTTCGACTAGTACAAAGCCTCCTATATAACTTTTATACGTAGCATAAAAAGAATTCGCGTCTGTTATGGATGATGCATTAAAAGACTGTATTGGAATTAGTCTGAAACAAATATCTTTTTTAACAAAAAAAAACTTTGTTTCAGGTGTAATCATCAATTTGAGTTCATCATTACCATCATAATCAAACTCACGGTCAAGATTATCAAATCGTATCTTTCCCTCATGGGTAACTACACCTCCTGTTAGAAAGCTAGATTGATTTGATTGAGTAGTAAATGACATTTTTGAAGTAACTTTTAGTGTAATACTGTTAGTTTTTATTTAATATAAATAAAAACATATTCTAACAAAGATATCCATCAATTTTTTAGATTAAAAATTAATTATAAAATATCTATATTAGAAGAATGTGTTTATAACGTGTTTATAATGTGTTCATGTAAAATGAATGTCTGATTATAAAGGTATAACATGCGGTTCTGTTAGGGTATTTCAGAACTCTTTATTTCACAATTTACTGTTTTAGAATATTCCGTGAAAAAAATCAATCTTGGACAATCATCTGGATCAATACACTTTACGACTTGGTCTTTTTGAAAAAAGAATTTTGCTGTATAATTATCACTCCATCGAATACCGTTATGTTCTGTGCGAACATATTCGCCCGCTGTCTTAATGTCTTCTTCATTTACAGAATGTGTATAACAGTCATTAACCTTAATTTTTTTACTTTTTAGTGTATACAGGTAAGTTAGACCTGGTTCTAAATCATCACATTCGACAACTTTAAATATGCAGTTCATTTTATTAAAATATTTAATAATGATAATTCTTATTAAATATTTAATATTATTGGAATAAGTTATTTTTAAAAATCAATTTTTTATATTAAAAAATAATTATAAAATATCATTTATTATTTTATTCATATTTATTATTATAAGTTGGTTTGATAAAAATATACTATTTTTATCAAATTGAATTGTTTTTATATTTTTTAGAATTTTTAATAATGACATATGAACAACAAGAATCTATTTAATTATATTTGAATTTCTTATCCTATGAATTGTTTATTTTGTAATTGTTTATTTTTGAAATTGTTTATGGCTTGGTTTATAGCAAGCGATTCACGAGAATCTATTCCGTTTTGTTGGCGGTTTCTGGTATTAATCTCAGAGGCTGA
>Ga0214921_10001585_pt1 | contig 38395 bp, 61 predicted proteins | sample LL1505_MetaG_FD_177992 | JGI IMG/M metagenome (GOLD analysis project Ga0214921, IMG submission 177992) | Freshwater microbial communities from Lake Lanier, Atlanta, Georgia, United States - LL-1505 | ecosystem: Environmental > Aquatic > Freshwater > Lake | place: USA: Georgia | collected...
GTTATCATAAATGACAGTTGGACGCATACCTTCGGTTGAAGGTGGTATTCAACCAACGCTATTGACAACCAAGGGCGATATTATTGTCGCTACTGGTAACGCCACCCTGGTTCGCCAGGGCGTGGGCGCTAATGGAACAGTCCTTACTGCCAACTCTGCTCAGGCAGATGGGGTTGAGTGGGCAACCGCAAGCAGTATGACCCTACTGAGCACTACAACACTTTCAGGTGCTAGTACAACAATTTCAGGAATTAGCGGAGATTATCAAGATTTACGCATTGTTATTTATGGCTGGCAAGGCGATACAAGCAACGTCCGTAATTATCTACGTTTGAATGGGATTTCAACTTCAACATACCGAGTTGTTTATTCATCTTCTTACCAAACAGCCAATTACAATTTCAGTCCAACAAGCGCAATTTTGACAAATTCAACAAATACGGGCAATTCAACAAACACAATGGTTGTGACTATTCCTAATTACGCAAGCACGGCAATCACAAAGGTTGCTCAGTTCTACGGCTTTAACTATGACAACAACACACCATCGTTCGAGTCTTACAATGGAGTTGCTTCAACAGAAATCAGCGCGGCTATTACCTCTTTGGTATTTAGCCGAGCAAGCGGAAATCTAACCGCTGGTACAGTTCTAGTATATGGAGTTAAATAATGACAAAGCCACAAGTAAAAATTGTTGATACCAATACAGGTGAAGAAGTTATTAGAGATGCCAACACCGAAGAATTGGCACAAATAGAAGCAGACAAAGTTGAGGCAGAAAATGCTAAAGCATTAGAAACAGCCAAAGCACACGAACGCGCTGCCTTGTTAGAGCGCTTAAATGTTACAGAAGATGAAGCACGACTACTCCTAGGAGGCAACTAATGGCTACAGGTAGAGTTCCAACAACGGCTAACTCGCCGTTAACAGCAAAGGGTGACTTGTTCACCTACTCCACAGCACCTGCAAGATTGGCTGTCGGAAATGACGGAGAGCAAATCGTAGCAGATAGTTCCACTTCAACAGGCTTGCGCTACAACCCAACTATGGCTGCTGGTAAAAATGCAGTTATTAATGGTGGATTTGATATTTGGCAACGCGGCACATCTTTTACATCTTTAGGAGCATATGTTGCAGACCGATGGTATTGGGGTGGAGCGGGTACTGGTAGAACTATCAGCCGACAGACAGGCACCGCTGGTTGTCAATATGCAATTCGCTTGCAGCGCGATAGCGGAAACACGTCAGCAAACGCACTTGCTATTGGTAGTTCAATGGAAATTGCTCAAGCAACGCCTTATCAGGGCAAAACAATTACAGTTTCATTTTATGCCAAAGCAGGTGCAAACTACTCTGGTGCTTCAAGCCAACTAACTGTACAACTTTCAACAGGTACATCATCAACAGAGACAAACCGAATGCTTGTTGTTTATCCAAGCGGTGATGCAACTCCACTAAATGACGTTGCAACACTCACAACATCTTGGCAACGTTTTTCATACAATGTGACTCTTGCTTCAAATGTGACCCAATTTTTCATATACTTCCAAACCGCAGTATTGTCTGGAACGGCTGGGGCTGCTGATTTTGTTGATATAACAGGAGTGCAGATTGAAGTCGGCTCAGTAGCGACGAACTTTACCCGCGCTGGCGGCACACTTCAAGGAGAATTAGCCGCTTGTCAGAGGTATTATCAAAAATCATATGAACCAACTGAAGCACCAGGTACAACAAATCCTACAGGTTGGGTTATGTATGTTCCAGGTAGCGTTGCCGCAATAACTACTGGTTCAATGCAAGGTTGGGTTCCTTTCAGGGTAACAATGCGAGCGCAACCTACTATTGTTGGATATGATTGGAATGGTTCGGCAGGATATTGCCGTAGAACTGCTATTGGTGCAGGAAATTATGATGGACAAGCATTTTCCGCTGCTATATCAATGTCCAACGGTTTTTATGTTGTAAGTAGTTCAGGTAATAATGCAAATATTTGTTTAGGCGCTTTTACTGCTAGTGCGGAGTTATAATGAAATATACATACGAAATAAAAGATACTGAATATGGGCAAATGATTTTGCGTTCAGATAATGCTTGGATACCAACCGACTCAGCCAACTCAGACTATCAACGCTACCTAGCGTGGCTTGAGAATCCTGAAGCGGAACAATCCACACCGAACTTGTCGTAGTGTGGTAATCTATGGGTATGGAAATCATACCTATGGAACAGATAGCAGACCAACTACATAATCGCTACAGAACCTCAGGGTTCTCAGAGCAACTCTTCAAGCAGGATATGCAAATTATTAGACGGCTGGGTGCTCACCCTGCTCTAGCAACTTACGAGGACCTAGAGCGGGTGATACTCCAGGCTACTAAGCAGTCCACCAAGGCTACCTATGTAGCAAGGCTTAGGAGCATCTACAAGTCCCTCAATAAGATGGGGTTGGTAGGTGGTCACAACCCTGCTGAACAACTGCCACAGGTTAAGCCAGGGCGCGGTGTGCCTAAGCCTGTAACCAAGGGCGAGTATCAGAAACTGCTGGCTGAGGCTAAAAACCCAACCCTGCATAACTGGTTTATACTTGGTGGTATGGCTGGACTTAGGGCTATGGAAGTGGCCAATATTAAGGGCTCTGACCTTATAGAGCACGAAGATGGCTATAGCCTACGGGTACAAGGCAAGGGTGGAACAGACTTGATTGTCCCAGTGTCTCCAATAGTCTCAGATATGATTAGGTCATACAACACTCTTGGCAGACTATGGCAGGTAACGCCTAATAAGTTATCTAGTAGAGCAGCCAATGAGATGCGTCGCATCCTTGGCAAAGACGCTAAGCATTTTCACAGCCTTCGACATTACTTTGCAACGACGATGCTTGAGAAATCAGGCGGGGACTTGATTGCGGTAAAAGAGTTAATGCGCCACACAAGTGTGGCTACAACTCAAATCTACACACAGTTATCACAGGGGCGAACACGCTCCTTAGTTAATCTACTATAGGGGACACTATGAGTAAAGTAAACAAAGGAACAGTAGCACTGGGCTGGTGTGACAACGGCAATACTGATGGCAAGTTCACAGAGGGTATGGTTTCCATAGCCCTCCAGGCTCCTGCTAATGGTATTGAGATTACACACAGTATGCGAGTGCAAGGCAATCAAATCGGAAGACAACGCCAAGTGCTATTTGATTACTGGGCAGACCAGATTAAAACTGATTGGCTCTTGTGGGTCGATTCAGACATCGTAATGGATATTCACGTACTAACTAAAGTATGGGATGCAGCAGACAAGGTTGGTAAGCCAGTAATAACTGGTACTTACTTTATCTCTAAGCAAAACGAAGGCACACTAGCCCAACCGTTTCCTGCGCTGTTTCACAACGTAGATGAACACACACTACGTCACGTACATCCACTACCAGAGAATCAAGTAATACCAGTTGACTCAGCAGGTCTTGGTTTTACATTGATGCACAAATCTGTGATACCAGCACTACGTGCTAAGTACCCAGACCAGTCATTGTTTGCAGAGCAAGAAGGCATTGGCGATAAGTTTGTAGGAGAGGACATCGTGTTCTTCCGCAAACTTAAAGAGGCTGGAGTTCCACTCTACGCACATACAGGTGCGTTAGTACGACATATGAAACGATTCTCATTAGATGCTGATTACTACAGCCTTTACTGGAGTTGGCAAACATTAAAGAAACAAATAGAGCAAAATAAACCTTAAGGAGTCTAAGTGGCTGGTCGTGATATTACCGAAGGTCGTGCAACGCGAGCCATCGCAACCGATATTGGTATCGTTTCTGACGGTGCAGTATGGCAAAACACTGACATCAACTACGATGTAGCAATTGGTGGACTTCCATTCATCTATGCAATCAGTGATGCACGACCATACATTAGACAGACAGCACCATTTCGTAAAGAACAATTTGACAACCAGACAGAACCAGGTGAGCAATCACTAACTGGTTGGTGGATTAGAAGCCAGTCTTCATTTCACGGTGGTACAGGTATTACTTACTTTGACCCACAAACCTCTGACCCATTTGGTCACTATCGTTTTGCAGATAGCAAGGGTGTTGATGTATTCAATCAAGGTGAAGTAACTCTACTTAACAATGTAGATGCAAACCACATCACTACTGGTCGCGTACGTTCTAATGGTCGCCCATTCCAGTCAGCAAGGTCTATTAAATTTAACGACACCGAGGCTGTATTGCTTTGGGATGAGTACGATGTAGACAAGATTATCCCAGGTTCAGCACCTGTTCACTTTATTGATTACAATGCTGGGACTGATAGTGCTGTGTATGGAATCTGTGATGATGGCACAACAGCATTTTGGATTACTAACACAGCAACCAAAAAGACTGTTTACAAGAAGCCTTTGACTGGTACCTCTGCCTCTACTGCAGACGTTACAAAAATGTTTGATGAAATTGGAACAGTTGCTAATGCAACTATGGAGTATGTCAAAGAGCGTATTGTTTTGTGTGCTGACAACAAGGTGTATGAGTTCTCATCATCTGCAACGGCTATGCCAAGTGCTGTCTATACACATCCATCTTCTACTAACGTATTCACATCTGTAGCAGCATCAGGTTCGGCAATCTATGTTGCTGGTTATAATGGCATTCAGTCAACCATAATTAAGTTCACACTTTCTACCGCTGGAGTTATGCCAACTCTGACATCAGCAGTTGTTGCAGCAGAACTACCAGTAGGTGAAGTAGTTCATAAAATTTACTACTACCTAGGCTTTATGGTGATTGGAACCAACAAGGGCATTCGTGCTTCTGTTGTCTCAGACGTTGATGGTTCAATCAACTATGGTCCACTTATTGTGGAAACAACTCAGCCTTGCTATGACTTTGCAGCACGTGACCGTTTTATATGGTGTGCTACATCTGTCAATGGTGAGCCTGGGGTTATCCGTATGGACCTAGGAACAGAAATAGAACCACTACGTTTTGCCTACGCTAATGATATTTATTACCCAGGAGTAACAGGTCACGTAACAACTGCCTGTGCTTTTGTTAATGGTACTGAACGATTAGCATTTACTACATCTGCTACATCTGCAGGAACGATTGTTAATAAGGCATTGACAAGCAATGTTGCAACGCTTACTACAAGTGCAGCACATAACCTAGCAGTAAGCGATTCTATTTGGGTTGAAGGTGTAGATGCTACATTTAATGGTCAGTACACAGTTGCTACTGTTCCAACTACCACTACATTTACATACGCCAAGACAGCAAGCAATGTTACATCTACAGCAGTGACTTCTTCTGCAGCGATTGTTGCAAATACTGGTAGTACTTATGTAGAAGATTTAACTGAGTTAACACCTACTGGTTACTTAAAGACTGGCAACATTCGATACAACACACTTGAGAAGAAGAACTTTAAGCGACTACTAGGTCGAGGCAACTTTACCTACGGTTCTATGACACTAGATACTGTTGATGAGAACGGTGTTGAGTATGACGTTATATCTTATGACGCATCGGTAGGTGCGCCAGAGGTAACAACATCATCTCCTGCTGTAGCACAAGAGTATTTGGCTTATAAGTTTATTATGTACAGAGATGGAACAGACTCAAGTAAGGGTCCGCAGTTCAAGGGTTATCAAGCAAAGGCAACGATTGCTACTCCACGTCAACGCGTAATGCAGTTTCCTGTCTATTGCTATGACATTGAGACCGACCGATATAACGTACTACTTGGATATGAAGGCAGAGCCTTTGACAAGATTCGTTTACTTGAAGACATTGAAAGCAATGGAGATGTTATTACCTGGCAAGACCTAACAACTGGCGAATCTCGTCAGGCTGTTATCGAACAAGTTACGTTCACCCGTTTAACCCCACCAGATAAGCGCTTTGATGGCTTTGGTGGAATATTGCAAATCACTATCCGTACCGTATAACTCTTAGGAGCGCAATCAATGACCGCAGCAAATTGGGCTGGACTAATCCTATCTGTAATAGCAATTGTATCTGCATTTGCTGGTTCAGTAAGATGGTTAGTTAAACATTACCTCTACGAACTTAAGCCCAATTCAGGCACAAGCCTCAAAGATTCGGTTATTAGGTTAGAAGAAAAAGTAGAAATCCTTTACCAGATAATGATTCAAAGAGAGAAGCAATGAATGAAACCTGTTGTCAAGAAAGCCACACCTGCCGCTATTGCTGTCCTTCGACAAGCCACAGCGATTTCGCCATTGCGTATGAAAGCCAGCGATGGTCTTCTGCCGTCGAACGCTCATCTCAAACAGAGTCCAACGAGCGACCATAACACTGGTCTTGCAGTTGACTTAACACACGACCCAAAGAATGGTATTGATTGTGAAGAAATTTTTGAAAAACTTAAAGAAGATAAGCGTGTTAAGTACCTTATTTTCAAAGGAACAATCTGGTCTAAAGAAAAATCTAAGTTGGGAAACAGACGGTACACTGGGACTAATGCTCATAATAAGCATCTACATATTTCTATTGAGTCCACTATGGCTACCGATACTTCTCCTTGGTTTTGGTGGATGAATCAACCTAAGATTGTTAATCAAGTTATTGCAAAGGTAACACCTACGCCCGCTAAGAAGGCATACAAAACTGAAGTTTGCACCTGTTGCAAATTGCACAGTGCAAAATCCTAATCCCCTAGGAGGAACAATGGAACAATTCAAGCAACTATCACTCACCTGGTTTCGTGCAGCAGCAGCCTCTGCTGTAGCGCTATTCCTTGCTGGCGAGTCAGACGTTAAGACTCTGGCAATGGCAGCACTGGCTGGATTTGCTGGTCCACTACTTAAGTGGCTAGACAATTCTGCCCCAGAGTTTGGTCGCGGTTCAAAGTAATACCCTTTATACGCCTTCCAAGGCGGTTTTAAGGCACTTAGACCCTCAGGTCATAGGATTACCTATGGCTTGGGGGTCTTTTTGTCATTTCTGTAGGGTCATTGGCGTGTCGTAATACTTGCAGTCAGGTCAGATGTGTGTATACTTAGATTATTAATTATTAATTTAATTAATATAAGGCGCGGAGCGCCGATATTATATATATAATTATATAATAATAACTAAATAAATTTACATAGTTCTCCCTTATTGAGTACCCTCCTGTCCTCTAAGGGAGGACTATGTAACAACTTTCAGACAGGAGAAGTCAATGGTTAAACTGGATTCATACGAATTACCAGCACATATATCCTACTCAGCATTTACCACTTACCTTACTTGTGGGTATCAGTACTACCTAAGTAGGTTACTTAAGGTTCCAGAGGAGCCATCTATTTGGTCAGCAGGCGGACGAGCATTTCACTATGCAGCAGAGTTATATGACTATGACAATTAACCCACTATGGGAACAAGCGTGGCGTAAAGAGACCGAAGGTCTTGACTTCACCACTGCACGAGTAGCAGGACGAGCAACTAAAATCAACCCTAACAAGGAAGATGCTGCTTGGTGGTACGAACAAGGTTCCATATGGACTGACAACTACATCCTATGGCGCAAGAACAACCCTAACTGGAAACTTTGGACAACACCTCAGGGTGCCAAATCTATCGAGTTAGAGTTAAACCCAGTCATTGCTGGTGTGCCAGTGAAGATGTTCATTGACAGAATCTTTGAAGTCGACGGTAAATTAGTCATCGTTGACTTGAAGACATCTCGTGCACGTCCTCAGTCTGACCTTCAGTTGGGCTTCTACAAAATAGGAGTCGAAATGATGCTGGGAGTGGAAGTCAATCTAGGAAACTACTGGATGTCTCGTGAGTCTGGGACAGGAGAGATGATTGACCTAAGTAGGTATACCTTAGACACGCTTGAATACTTTGTTGATGGCTTTGACAAAGCACGTAAGGCTGGTATATTTCTACCGAACCTACAATCGTGCAATTTCTGTGGACTCACAGAACATTGCCAATTTACGAAGGAAAAATAAATGAATAAAGTCAGTACACTAACAGCACAAGATGTGTTGGTTGCACTTGAAATGAAACTCATTACACAAGATGAAGCACGCGAAGCACTTGGCTTTGCAGTTACTAAGGAGGATAAGTAATGGCAGAAGATTGGAAGTTACAGGTCTCTTATAAGACCAATGGTGGGGATATGGTAAATATCCGTGCAAACACTGCAGATGAACTCAGCGTATTGTTAGAGGGAATCTCTGATTACTCAACACAGATTGCAGCAACAGGAAGAATGCTCAACGGTGCAAACGTGGCAGCCCCTTTGGCAACGCCTACTTCAATTCCCGCGCAGCCAGCAACTCCTACCTTCGTAACCGCCCCGACAGCGGAAGCATCAGGTACCACCCCAACGTGTCTACACGGGGAGCGAAAGTTTCTATCGGGAATCTCGAAGAAGAACGGCAAGCCATATCGGATGTGGGTATGTCAGCAACCACAAGACCAAGGGCAATGCTCACCAGTCAATGGTTAGACATTGACATAAACTAGAATTGGTAGAGGGGTATTTATTAGGGGAAGATATTTACCCCTCTTCCAACCTAAGACGGGAGAATTAAATGAGAACATTAGTAAGAAGTGTAGGCAGAGCAGATATTGGTGGCGAACCATTACCTCCAGTCTTTCGTTCACTTGATTCAAACAAAATTATATTTCGTAGAGCAGAAGTCTCTATGCTTGCAGGTACTCCAGGTGTGGGAAAGTCCACTCTGGCACTGGCTTTAGCCCTTAAAATGAAGGTGCCAAGCCTCTACATTTCAGCAGATACCAACGCACACACTATGGCTATGCGTCTTGCGTCAATGATTAGCGGTAAGAATCAAACCGATGTTGAAATACTAATGAATAGCGATTATGGTTGGACTAAAGCAACCCTCTCACGAGGCGCACACATTGTCTGGTCATTTGAATCTTCTCCTACTCTGCAAGATATAGACGAAGAAGTTCAAGCCTTTGAAGAATTGTGGGGTTGTCCACCTACTGCAATCTTTGTTGACAACTTAATGGACATTGCCACCGATGGTGGTGAAGAGTTTGCATCTATGCGTGCGATTATGAAGGAGTTGAAATTCCTTGCTCGTGATACTAACGCTGCTATTATTATTTTGCACCACACTTCTGAGGCTGTATCTGGAAATCCTTGTCAGCCTAGGTCGGCTCTTCAAGGTAAGGTCGCGCAACTTCCTGCTCTTATTTGTACCCTTGGAGTTGTTGGCACTTCTATGGCTATTGCCCCTGTAAAGAATAGATACGGAAGAGCAGATGCGAATGGAGATTTGCTAGCGTGGCTAGCATTTAATCCTGAGTATATGTTTGTTGACGATATACCAGAAAACTCATAGGAGAAAAATGATTAGAGAAGAAGAAGACGACACAACTCAAGAGATGCGTGCATTTGTTTTGCTTGAACTTAAACAAGAGACCGCTAAGTTAATCGAGAAGATTGAAGCAGCCAAGGTTCCAATCACTGATGAGTGGACTGAAGGTGTTAACGCTGGATTAGAATGGGCTGTACGTATCCTCAAGAAGGATAAGAGTGCGTCTTAGTGTGGACTTATGCACTCAGCACAACTGAGGAAGCAACTGCTGTCGAAGTAGGTTATCAACGACAGAAGCCATACTTTGGTGACCCAACTAGAAACATTAACTATTCAGAGGGTGACCTATGGGAGATGTGGCAACACGTTGTATGTGCAGGTTCAGAATTAGCATTTGCACGGATGGTTGGCAAGAAACATTTTGTACCACACTTTAACAAGTGGAAGTCTGAGTTAGATATTCCTGGAATTGGTGAGGTTCGGTATTCATTCCCACCTATCAAGGGTCTTCGATACACAACACGAGATGAAGATGATTTAATTTATATCCTTACAACTGGTGGTCTATGCAACAAGGAAAGACGTGTAGCACCTGATTGGAAGGGACCAGATTATGTAGCAGTTGGTTGGATGTATGGTAAAGATTGCAAGAAAGATGAATGGAAGTATAACGAGAAGACTTGGTATGTTCCAATAGAATATCTTAATCGAATGGAGACACTACCTAATGCCATCACAGAGTAGGAAACATCGTGGGTACAGGTCACAGAAAGTACTGGCTAACTATTTGGCGGAGAATGGATTCCCTTTCGCGGAGTCTACTGGTGCTGGACGTAGTGGCACTGATGTTACTGGTACGGTGGGCATTGACTGGGAAGTAAAGGCAAGAACAGGATTTAATCCTAGTGCTGCCATTCAGCAATTAAAAGATAGAGCAAACGATGACCTTGGTATAGTCGTGCTACGATTAAATGGTCAAGGAGAAAAGAGTGTATCTGATTGGGTATGCTTACTCAGACTGGAGGATGCAGTGAAACTACTAAGAGATGCAGGATACGGTGATAAGAATTGACAGCGACCTTCCGCCAATCGCGGACATACTCAGACACTACGGTGCGAATCTTAGACAAACACACGGGCAAGTTAATCTCAAGTGTCCTTTTCATTCAGACACACACCAGTCAGGAAGTGCAAACCTTGACAAGAACATCTTCATTTGTTTCGCCTGTGGTGTCCAAGGCAATAGTATTCAAATCATTGTCAGACAAGAGGGGATAACTTTTAATGAAGCAAAGCATTTTGCAGAAGGAATTACTGGGGAAAGCAGCAGCAGGGTACGCGGAAAACATTTATCAGGCGGAAGATTACCTAAAAAGCAGAGGTATTCCACTGGAAGTAGCACGTCTGGCGTCATTAGGCGTAGTCGCGGAGCCTGAGACAGGACACGAAGCCTTCAAGGGTAGGTTATCTATCCCTTACATTACTAAAACTGGTGTAGTTGATTTAAGATTTAGAAGCCTTAACCCTGCAGTTGAACCCAAGTATATGGGTATGACTGGTGCCGAGACCAAGATGTACAATGTGCTAGATGTGGAGCGAGCAAATGATTTTATTGGAGTCTGTGAAGGGGAGTTGGATACCCTTACTCTGTCTGCTTGCATTGGGATTCCTTGTATTGGAGTACCAGGGGCGAACAGTTGGAAGAAGCACTACACACGATTGCTCGCAGACTTTGAACGAGTCTTTGTCTTTGCTGATGGCGACCAGCCAGGAACAGAGTTTGCCCGTTCGCTTGCCAGAGAACTGCCAGTTACTATCATTCAACTCCCCGACGGACACGATGTTAATTCGATGTTCGTGCAAGAAGGCGTTGAGTACTTCAATCAAAAGATGGGTGTAAATGAACATTGAGGATACTCCTCCCCATAATCATTGCAATGACTGCAACATAACCTTTCCCGATTCGTTTGCCTTGATAGACCATATGCTGGAAGATGATGAAGAGTTCGACCCGTACTACCTGTTGCCCTCTGGATTCAAACTTATGTTAGGGTCAATGTTACGGTTCTTGTTCGACAATGCAGACGACCCAGACCAGATTAAACTGATAACTCAGTCTACTTATGTTACACTATTTGCTAGTGAGAATGGTTACGACCTAGTAGATGAGTTAGTCGAAGATATGATTGTCAGGTCTGCACTTCAAGACTTTGACCGAGACTTACAAAACTTACTAGCGGAGGAACCAGATGACAACGAAGGCGGAGCGTGAAGAGATATGGCAGATTATTCAATATCTAACAAACTTGGGTTTAAACGTAGTAAAGACGGAGACTCAGGGAACTTTGTTGATGGTTTCGTTAGCCATTCCGTTATTGCACGCGAACTCCACCTCGAAGTAAATCTTTCCAACATAAGCAAAGAATTATCTGAACTGCTTATCTCTAAGCATAAAGATTATGGTCCAAAGAATATTTCCCAAGCACCAGGCGGTGCAATCAACGGCTTGCGTGTGCGTATGCACGACAAACTTGCACGCATTAACAACCTGATTGACAGTGGCGCAAGCCCTGAGCACGAGTCCTTAGAAGACTCCTTCAAGGATATGGCTAACTACGCAATCATTGGGTTGCTAGTGTTAAGGGGTAAGTGGGACGAATGAAAGAACAGGAGTTGTTCGACTGGCTCAAAGAAGAACATTTCCCAGACTTAGTACACTCCCCAGAACTCTTTGATGGTTTCGATTGCATTACAGATATGTACAAAATGTTTATCGAACTCAAATCACGCAACACACATTACGATACGTTGTTGCTTGAAAAGAAGAAGTACGACTTTCTTATCACTAAGTCTGCTGAACTTGAGTTAACACCTTACTACATTAACTATACACCTGAGGGTGTGTGGTCTTTTCGTCTTGACCTGATGAATAATTTAGTTTGGGAAGATAAGTGGTTGCCAGTTACAACTGAGTTTGCTAACAAGAATAAGATGATGAAGCCAGTCACGTTCCTCAAAATAGTGGACGGGACAAAGATTAAATGATTGAATGGGAAAGAATAAAGCGTTGGGATTATGTAGTAGATGCTGTTACCTTTGAATACTCTCGTAAGTTTCCAACCATTGACATTGAAGACATCAGACAATCTTTGTATCAGTGGTTTGTAGAGCACCCAAATAAACTAGATGCTTGGGAAGAGATAGGTGACAAGGATGCAAAGAACCTTATCTATCGTAGCCTACGTAATCAAGCCTTAGATTATTGCAACCATTGGAAAGCAAAGTCTGGTGGGTATGAGACTAGCGATTTATTCTTTTATGAAGCAGATATGGTTGAGGCTTTGTTGCCTCCTGTATTGCGTGGAGAGTGGGGCGTAACCCACAAACTAAATCTTGGTAGAACTGGTCGCCCATCTGCACCTAACGAGGGTGGCAATATGATGGCAATGATGATTGAAGTTGACTATGCGTTTTGGAAACTACCAAAAGATGACAGGAAAGTATTATTCTTACGCTATGCAGAGTCAATGGACTTCGGTGACATTGCAAAAGAATTAGATATGGGCACAGAAGATGCCGTTCGTATGCGTCACAAGCGTGCTATTCGCAAACTCATCAACAAGATTGGTGGGTTCAAACCATTCCGCGATTACGACGATGCCCCTCAGGAAGACTCAGGTGTTGACTCCGCTGGGTCTACCCAAAGTGACTCGCCATATGAGTCGTAGAACTCTTCAATCTCTTTACCGCTAGCAAACTGTAACTCTTTATTCTGTGGTTCACAATTACTGCAACCACCATTCTCACATACTGTACACATACTATCCTCCTGTTGAATAAAATCCAGTTCCTTTGAACTGAACCGCTGGTGTATTGTAAATTCTACTAGACACTTGCCCACAAATGCAAGCGACTTCATCATCTCGCTCTTCCATTTTGCGATTTATAATTGTAAGTGAGTGGCACTTACGACATCTGTATTCATAGTTAGGCATTATTTATCCACCATTACTCCCACAACGTGGAAGCCATTCTTCTTGAAGTCTTCTAGCAACTGTATAAATAATTCTTTGGGCACGTGTGCCTCCACAAATAAGTGCTTATGCCCTAAGTCTTTAATATAAACTCTTTGGTCGTTCATTCATCTCTCCAATCCATTGGTGTTGGTGCGGTGCTAATTGCCCCACACTCCTTGCATTCCTGCTTTAAATCGTACCAACCCACTTCTCTTGTCTCTGCGTCCCACATTACGGTGACCACAAACATCTTGCACCCACAAATACAGGTTAGTATAGGCTTGCCAGTTAAGTCAAGCACCTAGTACCAGCCCTTGTTGTGGTGCAACCAAGCCTTGCAGGGCGTGCCGTAGCGGTGTTCGATGTAGCGATAGGCTCTGAGTATCTGGACTGCTGGGTCTTTACTCTTCTCGCCTAACATCTGTGCAATTCCGTAGGCTGATGAGCCTTGCTGGTTCTTTGCCAGATGGTCGAATTTACTTTCCTTCATAAAGATTTTCCAGACACAACCCCGTTGTTTTTTATCCCAACCCCAGCCAACTTGGGCATAGCGCATAGCCATTATCTTGTTGGCTTTTTTCTCTTCCATTGTTGCCTTAGTTCTTATAACTGGTGGCTTGTCATCTCTTATCTTTACCGTGTGGTTTATCTGTGCAACTAAAAACACAGAAGTTAAAACCGATAGAATAATAAATCGTTTTGTCATTTATCTATTCTAGCAATCCTCAGTCGAACATTCCTTTTGTGTCGTCTCTCTGCTCGAACCATATTTTCCTGTGGCTTCTTTGTTGTCAGTAAGTACCGCTCAACTGTGAGTAAACCACCCCAGATTGAGCCGTGCCCACCCGTAAACTCTAGGTTTTCACGCTCAAGCCCCTGCTCTAAACACTTAGCCCTGACTGGACATATATGGCATAACTCTATTGCCTGTACACTTCGCAACACTTCCAACTTTTGTACGTCTGAGTCGTTGGAATTGTTGTAGTGCCATAGGTCTGGGTCTGGGTGTTGATTACAGTTGCCTTCTTCGTGCCATCTTCTATCAGGCAACGTCATTAAATCACCGCTTTAAGGTGGCGTATCTCCAAGATAGAGGCAGGCAAAGAGTAGTGAATATCTTCATAATATTTTTCGGTTTTAATCTCGTTTTCGTACAACCATTCGTCCTGTTCTTGAATGCTCAGAGATTTCCAATTTGCGGGGACTTCGGTGCCCTCTGGTAGCGTTACCTTAACAACTTGAATTCCCTTAACTTCATATGTAATTTGAAATTCTTTATTCATTTTGTCACCACGTCTTCACACTGTGAACAAGTCTCTGAGTTATAAGTGTTGTGGTCAAACCATTCAAAGCAAGTGTCGCATTGGATAAAGTCTGACTCGTCATAGAACCACGGGTCATTAAGTGCTGGCTCACTCATCTATTTCCTCCTTCAGGTTATCTATCAAAACTTTCATCTGGTTGTAGGTGATAACGCTTTCTAATCTACCTGCAAGGTATTCAATAGCGTTGTCTCCCCATACTTTGCGCGATAATTGCACAAGGTTATTGACTGTGTATTCTAATTCAATCTCTTTAATCATCTTCGTCCCCCTCTGTCATCAAGCCTAACTCTCTGAGTGCTTGCATTGCCTCGTTTAAACTATCTATTGCGCTTTTAATTTGTTGCTCTGTTGTCATTCGTTTTCTCCTGTCGTTGGGCAATCTGTGTATGGGTTTTCTCTTCCTTCGTTGTCTTCACAACTACAGAAGCCAAACTTATCTACCTGTGTTTCGTGTGTCAACTCTGCTAGTTCGCTCCAACTAATTGAGTCTTGGCTCATTTTCTTGTCTCCTGTCTGTGGTGGCATTCGTTGATAGGTCGTAAACAATCTCCGCAAATAATCATCGTTCATCCCTGTATTTAATTATGGTCTGCATTATCTGGCAAACTTTGCACTCGCAAGGCTCACCGCCCATATTCCACTCGAACTCTAAGTGCGAATAATTGTCCTCATAAATTTCATTGAGTAATTGTTCTACTGTGTAGGGCTTGGTCTCTGTGGTGCTCATTCCTTGCCCCGTTCTGCAATCATTTGTCCCGTGCGAATGCCTGTTATGAGGCTTCTAAGGGTGCGCTCCGCTTCTGCCTTGGTTCCGCCTAGGTAATCACTAAACCCGCGAGGCTCCCAGTGTCCTGAGCCGTACTTGCTACCGCCTGTAAAGTGAATGCGAAAGGCTCTCCCGTAGGTCTTGCTTCCCTCTTGTAAAACTAGGTGAGGGCGTTTCATTGACTCGTAAACGTCTGGCACTTCTTCGCCCTCTAGTAGTGGCTTTACTAACTCTTCAAGCACCGCAACAAGGCGGTGTAAGTCTTCCATTTTGGTTTGCATTTATTCTTCTCCTGTCGTGATGTCGTTGTCTATTAGTATTCCTGCAATACATAGAAAGATTATAGGGAAAACGGCTAAAAGTAAAGGGGTCATTGTGTGCCCTTTCCTAAACACTCAAAACAAATTGGCATATAGCCATTCGCCGTGAGTAATCCCGTTTGTGCTTGGTTCCCGCAAGGCTTGTAAAAATCCTTTTGGCATTTTTGGCTTGTCGCCTCCTCGAATAACTTTATGAATGAGAACTCTTTTGCTTTCATTTGTTGCCCTCCCTTGCCTCATATGCCCTGACTCTTGCCATTCCTCTACGGTGTGCGTCTCGTATTGCGTCCAACAGCATCAGACACCCTCCGATTAAGCCCGCGTAGGTGATAAGTACAAGCCCTGTTATGAGTGCGCTTTCCATTAGTTGCCCCCCTCTAGTCCTAGCATTTTGCGGTGTAGTGCTCCGCCCTCTGCATAAACCTGCATTCCCTGTTGTGCTTGTTCTGTTCTTGCGTAGCAATGAACACATAGTCCTTGCGGTTGCACCGCTAGCGGGTAGGTGTTGCATTCTGTGCACTTCATTAGTTCACACCTGCCAAACTGTCGGCAATGGCTCGCTTAGTGTAGGTCTGGTGCTTGCTTGTTGTTGGGCTGAATTTTTGTTCTACGATGTACCACCCGAAATTTAAGGTGTGCCACGCGATAGGCGTGCCGTATGAGTAGACGAAATAGTCCGCTGCGTTGACGTCTGCCTCAAAAGTTGCAAGTTCCTTGCCTCCTAAGCGTCCTCCGCCTAGTGAGTAGGTGCTCCCGCTGAGGGCTGACGCCGTAAACTGTTGGCGTGTTGCGATGTAGTGAATAGCGTCTTTCTGGTTTAGTGCTGGCATTCTGTTCTCCTGTCGTTGTTTGGTTCTGGTAGATTTTCTACCCGTGCCCGCCTAGGGTCTCGCTCCCTGTGCCCTCTGTCAAGAGTGGCGGGCTGTGAGTTGCCTCACACTTTCAAACTATGTTTGCAAATCTGTCTGGTGCTTCGTCTGCAACTGTCTCGTGTCCAATCCTGCCGAATGAGTAGGTTGTATCTTCATCCAAGGTTTGGATTTCCTTGATGTAGTTCTTGCTTGTGTATTTCCAAAACTCTTTCAACGTCTCGAACTTCTCGATTGAGTGAGTTCCGTCTTCCTTGACGATGTAGAACTTAAGCATTGTTCGCCTCCTTGATGTATTCTGCTCCTAGTTCGGCGTCTACTAAGCCCCATTCGATTAGTACGCTCACCGCTTGGTCTAGTGCGTGCGGTGATGTAATTGCGTCGGCTAAATCGTGTAATAGGCTACTCTGTTGCGTGTCTGGGTTGTAACTCATTTTCTGTTTTCTCCTGTCTAAGTCTTGCAAGATAAGCACTCGCCTATCTAGTGCCCTAATCGTGTCACGAACACGCGCCCTCTTTCAAGGGTTTAGGGCTGTGATTTATCTCACACTTACCAGTTGCGCTCCTCCCATAGTTTGAAAGCACCGAAAGCAAGCGCACCAACCACGAGAACAACACCCGCGAAAGGTAGAACCTGTGCTCCGATACCCCAAGCCCATAGAAAGATGTTTCCCTCGTTGTAAGCGTCCTCTGTAACTTGTGCCCAAGTTGTCAAGTAGTTAATCATTTTCTGTTTTCTCCTGTCTTGGCTTGGGGCTTGTTCCCCTTGCCTTGTGAGATAACTCTCTCACGCTTGGAGGGTGCTTGTCAAGCATTTGCCACATATTTTTCACGCTTATGTCGTGTGATTTACATCACATCAACCGACAAGGGGCAAACCCATAAAGCACACGGGTTAGAGATTGTCAAGGGTGAAACCTTGTGAGTTACATCACACCCGCGGAACCTGTTGAGGGTTGGTTAGGTTGTTGAACTTTCAACTACTTCCCCGCATTTCATAGTTTAATCTTTAAAGACTAGACCCCGCGAGATATGGACGGGGGATAGTCACCTACTAAGTCTATTTATTATGCGATTATATCCTTGCCAAACTCTGGCATTTATAACCCGCAACCTGCGGGATTTATATTATAAACAAGACTCTAACCCTCTGGTAAAGGGTGAGGGTCTGCCTCACCTAACTATTGCTGTATCTTTTGACCCTAGGGTTGTTTAACTGGCTTACTTACTTGTATATATACTCCCATCATAATTTTCTGTTATATTCGCTAAATGCACCCTGACCAGGGCTTTTATATATATTAGCCCCCCTTATAAAGATATTTAAAAATATATTGATATTAAGTGTTCGGTTTTAGTACTTTGAACGGGTTATCTTATATGTAAAGATTATTTATAATCTTTAACGGATTAACCTCCGTTTGCTCTACGGTTAATCCTTAATATATATAATATATAATTAATAATTACCACAGTTATGCCGTCTAACGGGTACCGTTTATACATCGTTTTATAACCTCTACAGAGGGCAACTTTAGGGGGCACCTATGGGACGCAAGCCAGGAATTCAGAACATCCCCAAGCGCGAGGCGCAGGAAAAAGTTCTACTCCAACTAGAGCAAGGCTCGACCATTACAGCGGCTATGGCATCTGTGGGACGTAACGACGTCACCTTCCGCCAGTGGACAATGAACGAACCTGAGTTCAAGGAACGCTCCGACAAAGCCCGACTGGTTGGTAAAGGGGTTATCGCAGACCTAGGCGACCTGAAGGAAATCTCCTTCCCAGACTTCTGTGAGCAGTTCCTAGATACCAAGATGTTCCCTCACCACCTCAACTGGATTGACCTGATTGAAGGGCGCGAGCCGCGCTGGATACACCCTAGTATGACCTACGAGCCAGGGGCTACCAACAGAGTGCTCGTGAACGTGCCACCTGAGCACGCAAAGTCTACGGTCATCACGACCAACTACGTGGTCTACAAGATTGTGACCAACCCCAACTCACGAGTCATTATTGTCTCAAAGACTCAAGGTATGGCACGCAAGTTCCTGGGTGCGATTAAGACTCGTCTCAACCACCCCGCCTTTATTAAATTGCAGACTGCTTTTGGTCCAAATGGCGGATATAAGGCAGACGCCACTACGTGGTCTGCAGATATGATTTATTTGGGTACAGGACGCGATAGTGGCGAAAAAGACCCAACAGTTCAAGCACTAGGACTTGGTTCCCAAATTTACGGTGCTCGTGCCGACTTGATTATTGTTGATGACGCTGTGATGGGTTCTAATGCCCACGAGTGGGAAAAGCAAATGGAATGGCTTCAGAAGGAAGTTATTACCCGTCTAGGACGCTACGGTAAACTTATCATCGTAGGAACCAGAGTCTCACCGATTGACCTCTACAAGATGCTACGAGATGGCTCACAGTGGACTGGTGGCAAATCACCCTTCACCTATATGGCTATGCCAGCCGTTCTTGAGTTTGACGAAAAACCTGCAAATTGGAAAACCCTTTGGGCTAAAACAGACAGACCCGAAGGAGATGTGGACGAACCTGATGCCGACGGACTTTATCCGAAATGGGATGGACCCGCGCTCTTTACACGTCGCTCTGAGGTCGCTCCGTCAGTTTGGGCTATGGTCTACCAACAAGAAGACGTCCAAGAAGATTCAATCTTCTCACCCTCTTGTGTCGCAGGCTCCGTCAACGGAATGCGAAAGCGCGGACCACTAAAGGCTGGTAATCCAGGTCACCCTAAGCACGTTGAGGGTTTTACTATCATTGGTCTTGACCCTGCTATGGCAGGTGCAACAGGAGCCGTGGTCTGTACATACAACAAGGCTGACGGAAAAATCTATGTGCTAGATGCTGTCAATATGACAGAACCTACTCCACAGAAGATTCAAAATTTAATCGAAGATTGGGTGGAGAAATACCGCCCTCAAGAATTGCGTATCGAAATCAATGCACATCAGAAAGCGTATGCGCTGGACGAACATCTACGAAACTTCTTAGCAGGTTACGGTACGCAACTGAATTCACACTTTACTGGCAAAAATAAGTGGGACACTTCTTTCGGTGTGGCATCTATGGCTACCTTGTTTGGTAACACGCGAGATGGCAGATTCCAAGATAACAACATTATCGAACTACCAAGCAATGAAGGCTCTGAGGGTTTAAAGACTCTTGTGCAGGAACTTATTACCTGGAAGCCAGATACCAAGAACCCGACTGACGTTGTAATGGCTCTATGGTTTGCAGTCATCCGCATTAAAGAGTTAATGCAAAAGTCAAGTCAAGCATCACAGTATCAAAGCAACCGTTGGGCAACTCGTGCTCAAACTGAACGCAGATTCGCAATCAACTTAGATGACGCATTTGCTGACCAATGGTCACAACAATACGGATAGGATAACAATGGCATTATCAATGGAACAGGTAGCAGCGCGTGTCGAATCGCTGCGCTATCGCAATAGCGAGCGCGATGCTCGCAACCTTGACGTCCTTGCTGTCCGTAAGGGTCAAATCTCACAGGTCTACCCTGACTTCTTTCCAGATGGCGTAGATGCCAACGTAGTTGCTAACTTCATTGACATTGTGGCACGTGACCTTTCAGAGGTTATGGCACCGCTGCCAGCAGTAAACTGCTCTGCAGCCAACGCAGTCAATGACAGAGCACGTAACTTTGCTGACAAGCGTACCCGCATTGCATCAAACTATTTTGCACACTCTGACCTTTCAGTACAAATGTACTCAGGTGCAGACTGGTACATCACATATGGTTTCGTTCCATTCATTATTGAATTGGACGAAGAAGCAAAGTTGCCACGTATCCGCATAGAAAACCCGATAGGTTCCTATCCAGAGTTTGACCGCTATGGACGTTGTGTGGCATTTGCTAAAAGATACCTAATGACATTAGGCGAACTCGTTACTCAGTTTCCAGAGTTTGAAAGGCAACTGCTTGGTGGTCAAGGCTACAAGCAAGACCTTAATAACGAGGTTGAGTTAATTCGCTATTATGACAAAGACCAATCAATCATCTACTTACCAACACGTCAAGACCTAATCCTTTCGAAGGTCAAAAACCCAATGGGCAAGATGATGGTTATTGTTGCACGTAAGCCATCTGTCGATGGTGAACTTCGTGGACAATTTGATGACGTCTTGGGTATTCAGTTACTACGCAATCGCTTTGCATTGCTTGCAATGGAAGCAGCAGAGAAATCTGTTCAGGCTCCTATCGTACTTCCACAGGATGTACAGGAACTGCAACTTGGTGGAGATGCAGTTATCCGTACTGCAAACCCAGCAGGTGTACGCCGCGTAGAACTCACACTTCCCCAAGGCGCATTCACAGAGCAGTCATTGCTCAATCAAGAACTTCGTGTTGGTACTCGTTACCCTGAATCACGTACAGGTAACATTGATGCTTCAATCGTCACTGGACAAGGCGTACAGGCTCTTATGGGTGCATTTGACACTCAGGTTAAGTCTGCTCAGGCAATCTTTGCATCTGCTTTGCGCGACATCATTAGCCTTTGCTTTGAAGTTGATGAACTTATTTATCCAGAAGAAAAAACAATTCGCGGTGTAGATTCAGGTTCTCCATATGAAATCACATATAAACCAGCCAAAGACATCAAGGGTGACTATTCTGCTGATGTTCGTTACGGTATGCTTGCTGGTCTTAACCCAGCGCAAGGTCTTATCTTTATGCTTCAAGCACTTGGAGGAAAACTCATCAGCCGAGATATGGCTATGAGAGAACTTCCATTTACTGTAAACGTAACACAAGAACTTGAAAAGATTGAAATTGAAGATATGCGTGCCGCATTACTTGGTTCGCTTACTGCCTACACGCAAGCCATTCCACAAATGGCAACACAAGGTCAGGATGCTTCAGAAGTAGTACGTAAGATTGCTGCGGTTATCAAGGCTCGTCAAAAGGGTCAAGCACTAGAGGACGCAATTGAAGCCACATTCGCTCCGCAGCAGCAAGTTCCTCCTGCTGGGGCACCACAAGCGGTTGAGCAAATGTCCCCTGCTCCCGAAGGCGTTCCAGCAGGAGGCGCTATTGCTCCTCAAGGCGGTCCAGAAATTGCACCACCTGAGCAAGCACCACCAGACATTATGAGTATTCTCTCCAGTCTTTCTGGAGGAGGAGAAGCAAACGCTAGCGTAAGAACCGTAGCACGTAGATAATTAAGGTAGGGGACAATGACAACAATTATCGGCGTTGAATACGCAAATCGCTGTATTGTTCTTGGCGATTCTCGCGTTGTAGGTGATTCAAAGATTTACTCTCATCCAGATATGGTTAAAGTTGTAACTAACGGAAACTTTATTATTGGAGCAGCAGGAGATGTACGAGCATTGCAGGTTATTCTGCATACTTGGAAACCACCTGTTGCGATTGCTAAGGATAAAGAAAACCTTTTTCAGTTTATGATTGCCAAAGTTGTTCCATCTCTTAAACAACAACTAACTGAATATGGTCTTTTAGAATCAAAGTCGGCAGACAAAGAGTTTGAACTCTATGTGCTTATAGCATTTAATGGAAACATCTTTGAGATTGACAGTGACTTTGCAGTATCTCGTAGCGAATCAGGTTACTATGGTATAGGCACTGGTGGAGATTACGCACTTGGTGCACTCTATGCAGGTGCTACACCTGAGCAAGCAGCATCTATTGCTGCACTCAATGACAGCAAGACAGCAGAACCATTTATAGTAGAAACTCAATATAAAAAATGAGTGAAGAGTTCCGCGAAGCAGTAGAAGATGCTCTACGTTTGTTAGTAGATAATGATTCTAATGGTAAAAATTATATCGCTTCAGGTTGGGTTTTAATATCCGAATGGGCAGATTACGAAGGCAATCGTTTTCTTCATACAGAAGTTAGCGAAGCAATGACTCCTTGGAATGCAGCAGGAATGATGCGTTTAGCAGAAGAGTACAACAGTGAACTTGAAGATACTTTATTAGAAGAAGAGGATAACGAATGACAACTGCACCAGAAAACCGCGGTGGCGCCAATGGTGGTCCTCAGTATAACCCTGCAAACATTTCTGCTACAGGTGGTGCAGGTGGCAAAGGCACTCAAGCACCTAAGTACATCCCAGGTATGAAGAGTTTAGGCTCAACTGGAGTAGCAACTATGGCACAACAGGGTGGAGCAGCAATGGCTGGTAACCCAGTTCCTCCAGTTCAAACACCTTCTGTCGACCCTATGGCATCAATGATGTCAGGACTCGTTCCACTAGATGCTGAGTCAATGGATAGTTTGCCAATTTCTGATGGTGTAGATGTTGGTCGTGGTCGTGGCTCAGAAGCATTGCCTGCACGCTTGACATCACCTATCAACCAAGATGAAAACGTTGCGCTTATTAAGCGTTACCTTCCAGATTTGTTAAATGCAACTCGTCTTCCAGGTGCACCTGATTCATATAAGCAGTTTATTAACTACCTGAAAAACCAGATACTTTGATGAGATGGGTAGAAAATAACTTCTTTGACCACCTAGATAAGTTTGCTAACTCTCTAGGTTATGAAAATTATGAAATAGCAATTCCTTTGGCAATGGTTCCTTGGGAGTCACCAGAAGATAGAGATATTTTTATCTTAACTATCACTGGAAACGAAGTACAAGGTGGCAGCCCTGATACATTTAGAGCATCGGAGGTGAAGTAATGCCGTTATGGGAAGACTTCATCAACTCTGTTAAAGGTGCTGCTAAAGGTATCTCACAACTTCCTGGAGCAATTCTTGGAAATGTTGCGATGGGCGGAGCACAACTAGGTGCCGCACAAACATTTAAGGGAGACCCACGTGCTGCAGCCGCTGCAGGTATTGCTGCTGAAACAGGAACACAAAAGGCTTTGCAAAAGGCTGGTCTTATAACCGTAGATGATACTACTGGAAAAGTAGTTGACCCAGTTCTCTACGCATCACAGAAGGCTGAAGAGTATGTCTTTAGTCCTATCATTGCTCGTCCTATTTCGACAGCATTTTTACTTACCGACCCAAGCAGCCGTTTATACAAGGCTGGAGAATACGGTAAAGGATTTCAACCTTCAGACGTAATTGATGCGTATGAGCGTTCAGGTGATGAATATAAGATTGTTAATGGAGAAAGAGTTCTTGTAAGAAAAGGAGTTTCTCTTGGTGTATCTCTTCTTAAGAGTAATCTGACACCGCTTGGAACTTTTGAAAGTCTTATCCTTAAAAATGGTGGCATCGATGTTCAAGATGTTGACTTATGGGATGACCAACAAGTCAAAAAGAATTTTGAAGAAAATACTCTTGGTCGCTGGATTACAGGAACAAACGATTTCTTAATTAAGAACGTTGCTATTAACGTAGCAGGTGCAGGTCTTGCTGCAGGTGTTCGTGCAGGTGCATTAAAGGCTGGTCTTAATACACGCTTTCGTGTAGGCGATGTTAATGCTATGCCTGAGGCTGAGGATTTAATTAATCAGCATATTAATTTTCGTAAGTCTGGTGGAACAGAGGGCAACTTAACTGTCTTTGGACAAGACGTTGAAGACCTTGCTACTTCAGAAAATATTATTGACATTACAAGAATCATAAGAAAGCATAGTAACAACCCTCGTCTTCCTGCAATACTTAAGGATACAAAAGACCCAGAGTTTGTTCGTGATTTAATTTTGGCTGATAAGGCTTATGCTCCAGCAGTTGAGCGACTTGCCGCTGCTGGTATGCGTGATGACTTATGGGTGCTAGGTGATGGTAATGTTGTTATTCAAGGCAACTATGCAGCAACTGGAAAAGTTCCATCAATTACACCTGAGCAATCTGCTCGTGTACTTGGTGCATTTGATGATGCTATTAAGAAGAACCCCAAGCATCAAGAGATTTATGACGCTTTCTTAAAAGAAGTTGAAGACCCAGTAACAGGTGTTAGGACAGTTGAGCCTACATTCTTTGGTAAGAACTACAAACCAGCCGAGCCAGTCATTGGACGCGAAGCATTTGCTGCCGCACGTTCACGTGCTGGAAAGATTAAGACCTCTACTGTTGAGCGTGACTTCTCAAATGTTGGTGGATTCACACAGACAGTCTTGCAGAGCAAGTACCTTAATGGTCCATCTACTGTGTTAATTCGTACACTTGGTACAATGATGCCCAAGGGTTTTATTACTAACTCTGGTGTACGTCCACTTAATGGTGTAGATGAGTTAATTGCTACCTTTGATGATGTTCCTTTGTTTACTCGTGGTGACAAGGTTCTTGTAACTCACGATGGAACAACCAAGACAGTCTCACAATATCGTACTGAAATTATTGACAAGTTTGTATCAGCAAAGACTGATGGTGAGCGTGCTATTGTTGTAAAGAATTTAGCACCTGAGTTAGTTCGCACTATTTCATTTACTCGCGGATTTAATGATACTAACTTGATTGACACATTTGTTGACAATCTAATGCAAGATGTTTACTCTGTTCACGGTAATCTATCAGCACGAGGAACAGCACTTGACCCAACTGGTGTCAGAATTGTTGTTAATCCTAAGACACAACGTCAGTTAGCAAACTCTTTACCGACTCTACCATTTGGTGAGTTTGACAGAATGATTGCTCGCGCTGCTCGTAAGCAGGAAAATATTGTTACTGGAACAATCCAGCAAGTAGGTGGCACTGGAAAAGATGCCATTCGTGCAATTTTTGAAGCAGGAAACAAAGCGTTCTCTCTTTCTGCTTTGTATCGTTTTAGTTATATCCCAAAGAACTCTATCTTTGAGCCACTACTGAGTGCAACTATGGCTGAAGGCAGCAAGTTTGCAAGTGCTATGTTTGGTCGGGCATCAAAGCAGATTATTGAAAACAATATAAACGTAGTAATGCGTGGTATTGAAAAAGTTAAAACAATTGCACCTAGCGCAAAGAAGGAAATCCAGCGTGAAGTAAAGGCTTTATCTGACCAATACAACATTGCTGTTAACAATAGAGATATTGTTTACGCTAAGTATGAGCAACTATTTAATGATGTTCCTGGTGTATCTCCAGCAACCAAGCGTGAGTGGGCAGATATAGTAAAGGAAGACCTTCGCGCTGCAGAGAAGATGGTTGATTACCTTGAGACTAGCCTGAATCGATATACAGTTGAGTACGGCAAGCCTATTGATGTCCCATCTTTGTATAACTTAAAGCGCAGAGTTGAAACATTAAAGTCTATTGGAAAAGAAACAATAGAATTAACATCAGAACAAATTGTTGCTCCAGTTATTACTAATGAAAATTCAATTATTTCTTTACTTAATAGCCAACGTTCAAAAGGCTTTACTGTTGAAAATTATAAGCAATATGAAGATTCATTAATAAACTATACAAATGGTAGTGGTGATTACAGTCTCGTCAATACTGTTCTGCGCGAAGGATATAAGCCTGGCGCAAAAGAAACAATAAAAGTTAATAAAATTGTTAGCGACTTAGACTTTATTATTTCAAAAGCACCAGTTCTTGAAACTCCAATTACTACATTTCGTGGTATGTCATCTGACAGATTTAGTAAAGAGTATTTAGATAATTTACGTAACTTAAAGCCAGGAGATACGTTTATTGAAAAGTCTTTTTCATCAACTGATATAAAAGAAACAGTAGCAAAAAGATTTGCAAAAGACAACGGAATTGTTATGGAAATAACAAATCCTTCTGGAACAAAAGGAATTTTTCCAATTGGTATGAGAGTTGAAACAACTGCAAAAATTGCAGCAGGAGAATCTGAGTGGCTTCTTCCTCGTAATACAAAATTTACAGTAACTGAAATAACTGGAAATAAAATTAAAGTTGTTGTTTCAAGTAAAACTAATGCAGCAAAATTAACACCAGAGGCTATCAATGCCTCTCGTTATGCTAGCGAAATTCGCAGCGCAGAAATATTAATTGCTAAGGCTTCTCAGACCATTAACACTATGGCTCCAGAAATTAATACCTTAGATGCAGCAATTACTTCAGCATATAAGAAGATTAATGATTCTTTACAAGAACTTGCACCAGCAATCAAAAAGCGTGGAGAAATTTTCTCTGTTTCCGAAGGTCGCTATATTAAGAAACCTTTACTTCCTGAAATGCAAAAGATTGTTGCTGCTAATGGTCAAGTAATTGAAGTGCCATCTATGAGAAATCAGAATTATCTTGGAGATGGTTACTTCAGTGAAATTGCTAACAACAGCACGAGAACAATTGAAGTTCTTGGTAATAAGGCAACTGTAGCAAAGTTTAATACTATCTTTAGAAATGGTCCACAGTCAATTACTAATGTGGCTGACCCACTCTACTTTGATGAGTTGGCTTATGTAGTCAACAACTTTATGCGTGGAGATATGCTAGTTGACCAGGTTCTTGCTGGTATCCCACGTGAACGAATTCTTGCTTGGGCATCTACAGGTCAAGGTCGCTCTTATGCCAACTCAATGGGTCGCCCTGTTGACCAGTTGACAGATATGGTTGATGAAGCATTCTCTTATGTCAATCGTTACCTACCAACTCGCGAAGCACAGTCATTAGCCTCTGTTGGTCCAGTAAAGAAGACAGACTTAGAACAAATCTTGGCTGACAAGTTAGACCAAATGGTTGGTATCCAGCCACTTGATGTCCCTTATGGTCGACCAACTACTGGAATCAAAACCTTTAACGCAGCAACTGACGCTCTTATGGCTAAGGCTTGGCGCGGAATGGTTTTTCCAGAAAACGCTATCCGCGAAGTATGGGGAACTGTTGACTTTGCTAAGCGTATGCAAGAAAAATTTGATATGCTCGTTGCTCAAGGACAGCAACCTACTCTTTCAACTGCTTTAGCAATGCGTCAATCAGTCGCAGCAGAAATGGTTGAAAATGTAAGTAGAGTTTTCTACACAATCCCACGCCAACAACGTGCATTGTATCTTGCAAGAGCATTAACAACGTTTCCTAATGCTGCTGCTAGTGGTATTTACCGCTATGGTGGGTTTGCTGCTAAGCAACCTGGACGTATGGGTGGATTCCTTAACAGTTACTATGGGTTATACAACTCATTTGGTGTAGATAAGTTTGGTAATCCAGTTGAAAATCCTATGGAAGCAGAATATCTGCTTATTCCTGGTACAAAGGAAATGGGTTTGAACGATGGCAAGGGTGTAATAATCAGTTCTCGTGCAACTAACTACATTGCTAACCTACCTGGTCCATCATATCTAGTTCCAATCTTCTTAGGTCGTGCTCTAGGCTGGAAGCCAGACACAAACGATGAGATTAAGAAGACAGTAAACAAAACTGTTGGAAAGATTCCTGGTTATTCGTTTGAGGAAATGTTCCCATATGGAATTGAACCAGATTTAAAGACTCAACTAGGTCGCACATTTACACCTGCTTGGGCACGTAATCTATTTACTGCTTTAAACAAGAGCACAACAGATGAGATGTGGGTTATGTCCCTGCTATCTGAGGCTAATCGCCAGCAAGTTCTTTACGAAATGAAGATAGGTCCTAAGCCTACAGAAGAAAGCATTCGTAAGGGTACAGAAAGTATCTATCTACGTAAGTTCCGTACACAGATGTTCTCACTTTTGGGAACACCTCAGTATGTTGAATCTCGTCCAGATGCTTTGTTCTCTGACTATTACTATATGCTTTTGAATAAGTATAAGGCTCAGACCGACTCTAAGACTGGTAAGCCACTTACTGAAATGCAGGCATCTACGCTAGCAGAAGATGAATTTCAGAAGCAGATGCGTCTTGCAGGTGGCGGAGACTTCCCAATGGACCGTTTGTTTACTAATGCTCGTGATAAAGCAACTTACATACAGCCAAGCCAAAAGGCTTATAGCCGTATCTATCAAGATTTCTCTGGTCTTGCTAAGCAATTAGAACGTCTTGACCCATCACTTGTTGGGTTAATGACTGCTGACCTACCACGAGATTACGATATACAGATTAGCAAGTTCCTTAATGACCCTAATGCAACTCTTCCTGGTGGAACAGTTCTTAACAGTCAACTCAAGACACCACAAATGGTTGAGGATGAACTTACCAAGTCACGTCTTTGGAAGGCTTACACGGGATTCAAGGATGATTTAAATGCTGCAGCCAAGAAGGCTGGATATGCAAGTTATCTAAGTGTTCCAGAATTAAAAGAACAACTTAGAGGATACGCTGAAACTCTTGGAGAGGTAAGCCCTCAGTGGTTTATTGAATACGGCGGTGGCGGTGCAGCAAAGGACACAGCATTTTCACAATCTGCTGGTCTTAAGACGATTCTAAAAGATGAAGAGTTTATGAAGAAGTTTGGAAATACACAGTTCTGGACTCACGCTAAAGCATTTATCGAATACAGAGAGTCTTTTGGCAAGACTCGTTTAGATGCACCAGATGGATATAAAACCAAGGTTGAAGAAGCCTGGCAGAACTATCTTGAAGAGAGTCTTACATTGTGGGACCCAACATTACAAAAAATGATTACACGCTACTACAGCAACGATAAGTTGAATATAAAGGAGCCTAAACGATGAGTCCAATTCCACCACCACCGACCATTGTTGTTCCTAAAAAGGAAACCAAAGGTCCAAAGATTACTTATATCTGGATGCCAGATAAAAATGGTAACTTGGTTAAGGCTGATGCATCTGTAGTAAAGAAGTCATTTGCCAAACTACCAGGTAGTGCACAGGTTGCTCTTACTCAGTATCTACTTACTATTGCTAATAAGCAACCAACCGATACCGCCCGTCAGGCGTTATGGAATGACATCGTAGATGGTGCCATTGCTGCCTTTAAAGAAGGCAAGAAGCAAAGCCCTTGGGACGTACTTAATGTTCTTACAAAGAATTCTCCAGCAGTAAACGGCGAGAGCGTAACTTACACAGCCTACGATGATATTACAGCAGCCGCATTGCTGAATCAAATTGCTAAGACTATTGGCTTTGACGTTACTCAACTTACCGCTGCAGATAAGACAGAATTCTTTAATAAGTTAAATACTGAGGCTAAGGCTTCTGGTAAATCAACTACTCGTAAGGCTGCTACTGGTGGTATGGAAACTGTTGTTACTCCATCATTATTTAATGCTAAGGACTTTACAGAGTCTTTCTTATGGGCAAAGGTTAATCTAGGCGATACTACTAAGTTGCCATCTAGTGCAATTACACAGATTGCTTCAATTAAATCTATTCTTAAAGATAATGGAATATCTGATTTAAGCCAAAAGGAAATCAACGCTCTTGGTGTTGCACTTGCTTCAGGTAAGCAAACTCTTGATGCACTTAAGAAAGACCTAGGTGCCAAGGCTGCAACACGTTACCCACTATTTGCAAAGAGATTACAAGATACTCCAGGACTGACAGTCAAGGATATTGTAGAACCATATATTAAACAGATGGCTAAGTATTGGGAGATTGACCCAAATACAATTGATTTGGATAACTCAGACCTTGATAAGTTTATTCGTCCAGATGGAACAGCAGGAAATGTACAGATGGGTTCACTATCTGACTGGGCTGACTACCTAAAGAATCATCCTAACTCAGAAAAAGCAAGTTGGTCTAAAGACTTAGCACGCGATTCTGCAGTAGGAATAGCACGAGCGATGGGATTTGGAGTATAATGAGAGACAAAGATTATGTATTAACTCCATTAACTGTTGTTGACGAACAGACAAAGGCTGCAGGAATGCGTGCCGCAGCAGCATCTGTACCAGCAGCAACGGTTGCTATTGCTAAAACTCCAGATGAGTTGATGATTGAAAGACTTCAAGCACAGATTCTTAAGTCACAAGCAAGTGTTGAAAATTTACAAAATACTGCAACAGAACTCGCTGCTTTAAATCCAAATGTAATGACAAAAGCATCAAGTGAAACTAATACAGAATTTTTGGCACGAAAAAAAGCAGCAGAAGATTTAGCCCGTCAAAATGCTATGGCTGAAAACCCGCTTCTTAATAAAGCGGTAAAGCCAACTGATGCCCCTCCTGGAAAATATTACGCCTGGATTGGTGGAACTAATACAGGTAGTTGGCAACTTTATGATATTCCAGGTTATGGAGTTTCTACAGTAACACCTACACCAACGTTTGTTCCAGGTGTTGGTGGAGATATTCTTACTACACCAACCCCAGTTATTGCTCCAACAAGTCCAACAGATACTGGTCCTACTTTAGCATCAGATGTATTCAAGCAAACACTTGCAACTTTCTTTGGTGCAGCAGAAATGGCTAAGCCTTGGGCTAACGAACTTTATAAAGTTGTATCTAAGTTCTACAAGGCTGGAGCCACATCAGAAGAAGCATTTAATATGGCTCTTCTTGAGTCTCGCAATAACCCAGCGATGGCTGACTTTACAAAACGATTTAGAGGAATCTACGCGCTTCAAGATATGAAGCAAGCAGGCAAGGCAGTTACTGTTCCAACTATTGCTGAATACTTTGCAACAGAATCTAAGATGGGTGATATGCTCAAGGCGTCTAATTTAGGTGACTTGGCTAATGAAGATTTTCTTGGAGATGTACTTAGTAAGGGTGTATCAGCCACAGAGTTTGGTAACAGAATCACACAAATCTTTGACCGTATTGATACAGCACCAGATGTAATCAAGAAGACTATTGGAAGATATTTCCCATCTCTTGACCGTATACAACTTGCTAAGGCTTTGGCTCTTGGAGACAAGGGTGCTAAGCAACTTGAACAAGAACTTGCTGGATATGAAGTACTTGCAGGTGCAGGTGCACAGCAACTTGAGGCAAGCACAGCACTTCCTGGTGGAGTTACTCTTGAACAAGCACAACAGATTGCCAAGGCTGGTGGAACATTTGCAAGCACGCTTCCACAGTTTGGTCAGATTGCTCGTGCTCGTGAGACAGAACAGAAACTTGCAGAGATTTCTGGAGTTAAGTCACTTGGAGTTACTGGCTTGACAAGTGCAGTAATTAGCAAGTCTGCTGCAGAACTTAAGAAACTAGAAGATTTAACAATGCAAGAAGAAGCACGCTTTGCAGGCAAGGCTGGAACCGCTGGTTCTAAAGCACTTGCATCTCAGGCTCGTGCTAACCGCTTAATATAAAACAAAATCCTAACGGACCCACCAGCCCCGTTGGCGTATAAGACTGGTAGTAAGAGCCAGACCATTTCCCCGAATGGAACCTGAGGCTTGCGAACTAACTACGAATAGAAGGGTGGCGTTGCTATGAGCAACAACTACTGGGACGACGAAGACGATGACCTAGATACAATCGATGAAGCACCGTTGGATGGAAGTGACTTACTTAAAAAGTTACGAAAAGCCAAGCGTGCAGACGAGAAGCGTATCAAGGAACTTACTGAGCAACTTGAGACATTTTCCAAGGCGCAGCGTGAGTCAACTGTCAAGTCAGTACTAGAAAAGAAGGGCGTCAATCTTAAAGCAGTCCGTTTAGTAATGAAGGACTTGGATGACATTAACGAAGAATCAGTTTCTAACTGGCTCGAAGAGAATGCAGACTTGTTCGGACTAACGGTTAACGAAGATACATCTAAGATAACACAAGAAGACCGCGCTGCATTACGCAACCAGGACTTGGTTACTCAGAATGCTATGACCCCTGACCGAGCAAATGATATTGAATACAGAATGCAACAGGCAACGTCTGAAGAAGACATTCTGTCAATTCTACGCTCACAATAATCATATCCGTTCATAGTCACTTGGAGGTGACCGCATATGCCTAACGCATATACATCCACAGGCTCTACCACTCTTGGTGGTACAGTCGGCGGTGCAGGTCTTGTACAGAAGGCGTATGACCGTCTTCTTGAGTTCGCTCTCCGCGCCGAACCACTAATTCGTTCAGTCGCAGACAAGACTCCAGCACAGCAATCAATCCCAGGTTCAACAGTTGTACTTCAGAAGTACCAGGACCTAACAGCAGCAACAAGCACACTAACAGAGACAGTTGACCCAGATGCAGTTGCATTGTCAACACCTAACACAGTTACAATTACTCTTAACGAGTACGGTAACTCTGTTCTTGTAACACGTGCGTTGGAACTATTCTCTCTAGCAGATGTAGACCCAGCAATTGCTAACATCATCGCATTCAACCTTGCAGATTCAATCGACCAGGTTGCAATGACAACACTACGCTCAGGAACAAACGTAATCTACGGTGGTTCAACAGCGACATCAACAGCAACAATTACTGCTGCTGCAACAATCGACTCACCAGACATCCGCAAGGCTGTCGCAAAGTTGCGTTCAAACAAGGCTGTATACCGCAAGGGTTCACTATACTGGACAGGTATCCACCCAGAAGTTTCACACGACCTACGTGCAGAGACAGGCGCAGCAGGATGGCGCGACCCACACAATTACTCCACACCAGAGAACATCTATGCTGGAGAAATTGGACAGTACGAAGGTGCATTCTACGTAGAATCAGCACGTATGTACAACGCTAAGACTGGTGCAGACCAGACAGCACTAGCAACAACAGCAGTAACAGTTGCAGGAACATCAGCAGGATTCACATTCGGCGTTGCTTCATCATCTGTTATTGCATCACGTGCTGAAGTTGGCGATAAGATTTCAGGAACAGGCGTAGGAACATCTGCGAAGATTACTGCTATCGATACATCAGGTTCAACAACAACAATCACTGTAGACGTTGCTAACTCAGCAGCAGTTACAGCGACAACAACAATCACAGTTACACCAGTAACTCGCGTTTACAACACAATCGTATGTGGAAAGCAAGCAATGGCTCAGGCTGTTGCAGAAGAACCACACGTTGTTATTGGTAACGTAACAGATAAGTTGATGCGCTTCCGCCCAATGGGTTGGTACGGTGTACTTGGCTTTGCAATCTACCGCGATGAGGCACTATACCGCATCGAAACAGGTTCATCAATCGCTGCTAAGTAATTAGTTGATTGACGGGTGAGCAGAGGGAAACCTCTGCTCATCAGTAAGTTCACTAAGGAGGACTAATGGCTACTTGGATATTCAAGACCCCAATCGTACGAGAAGGTCCATCTGGTGGTGGCTCACGCCTATTCTACTTTTACAAGTTAGATGTAGGTGTTTCCATCGTAAAGCAAAACGGAGTTTACTCACAGCAAAGATACATACTTGACTCAGATTTATCAACCTACCAAGAGTTATATCAAGGTGGAAGAAACTACGAAGTAAGTGATGCAACAAAGGCAGCATTAATTGCTGGTGGAGTTGGAGTTACAGAGGCAAACTTTACAGAAGTATAGGGACAAATGAATCTACATCAGAAGCAGAAACACCCTGAGTATGTTGAAGGTTGTTTTGGTTGCAAAATAGGAACTCTTGAATTGTCTCCTGGAGATGCTTCAAGACCAGTCTCTGATAAAAAATGGACTGCTGAATTACAAGCATATAGGGATGCACGTGCCCAGGGTATTCAACCAGCAGGAACAACGCACAAACATATACAACAGGCATACACAGCAAGTGAGGTTCTCAATAAACCTTACAATGCTGACACTATGCCAACTGCAAAAAACATAACCAAACAATCCGTCGAAGTAATGAAAGAGATAGGACAAATATAATGAAGATGTCAGCAAAGAATAAGATGCACGAAATGGGCGAAGGCAAGAAGGCACGTATGTCTGAATATGGTTCAGCCACAGGTGGTATGAAGAAGATGGCTAAGAAGACTGCCAAGAAGGTTGCCAAAAAAGTTGCTAAGAAGAAGATGAAGTAATGCCAAAAGTCGGAGCGAAAGAATTCGCATACACAGCAAAGGGAATGGCAATGGCTAAGGCTGAAGCCAAGAAGACTGGCAAGAAGATGGTAACTAAAAAGACCGCCAAGAAAATGGGAAAGAAGAAATAATTATGCCAATGTCATATGACGACTACCAGAACAAGCGTTCTTGGTTAGTAGATACAGCAGAAACTCCTGCGGATAAAAAACGCCTTAAGGCACAACTTGAGAAGTTAAAGGCTCAGTATGATGCTGGCAAGGCTAAGGCTACGCCACTAACAGGTGCCGCTGCTGTTAAAGAGGCTCAACGCCAAGTATCTCCTAAGGGAGTGGCACAAGCAGAGGCTGCAGCACGTGCTGCTATTGATAAGCAATATCCAGGATTGTATATTCCTGAGGTTAAAAAAGGCGGCAAGATGCTAAGTCCAGACTTGGCACGTTCAAAGAATAGGAACTTCGGAAGATGAAAAAGGCACATCCAGGATTTAAAAAAGTTGCTCAAACAATCGCTAAGAAGCAAGGCGTTTCTATGGAACGCGCTGGTGCAATCCTTGCTGCTGGTGCTCGCAAAGCATCCAAGAAAGCAGTCAAGGCTAACCCACGTCTTAAGAAAGTATCTGGCGTAAAGAAGGGTAAGTAATGATGAAAAACAAAGTTGAGAAAGTAATGGGCGAGTTCAAGCGGGGAACACTTCACTCTGGTAAAGGTGGGAAAGTTGTTAAATCTCGTAAGCAGGCTGTGGCTATTGCTCTCTCTGAAGCAGGCAAGTCAAAAGCAAAAAAGACAGTTAAGAAGGCGAAGAAAAAATAATGGACCCAAGACTAAAGCGAGCAGGAGTATCAGGCTTTAACAAGCCTAAGCGTACACCGAGTCATCCCAAGAAGTCACACGTTGTTGTGGCTAAAGAAGGAGACAAGGTTAAAACTATTCGCTTTGGTCAACAGGGTGTTACTGGCGATAAAAAACCAACTGCACGTCAAGCATCATTTAAAGCACGTCACGCAAAAAATATTGCTAAAGGAAAAATGTCAGCAGCCTACTGGGCGGATAAGGTGAAGTGGTGAAAAAGAAAGCATTCTGGGACACAAAGAATCCTAATAAAAAATCAACACCTTTGACTTCAGCACAAAAGGCTAAGGCAAAGGCTAGAGCAAAAGCAGCAGGTCGACCATACCCCAACTTGGTAGATAACGCAGCAGTTAAACGAAAGGCTAAATAATGGCAAGTATTCCTGGTTTATCAATAGCCGCTGAACTTAATCGTTTAGCAAATGGTGGGAATTATCCAGCAAGGACTGCATTTATTGCAGAACAAGGAGCCGCTAACGCCTGGGCTGGGACTGTTGGTAAGGGCTTAATTGGAGCACTTAACTACAAGGCTAGTTCATCTCGTCAACCTAATAACTTTAAAAACCTCAATGCTATTTGTAATGAACTAGCATCTACTACTGGACTATCTGCGGTTGACGCATTAAGGACTCTATAATGCCAACACTTGAAAGTATGATTGATGAAGTACTCATCAACCTTGCAGGTTACACATATCAGCAGGACAGAGCAACTTATATTATACAAGATGTACCTGCTACTGCGTCCACAATTGCTAACCCAATTATTCTACAACTAGCCTCTACTGATAATATTGGTAAGGGTACTATTGAAATTGATGAAGAATTATTCTGGTTGGATTCATTTGACCGCGTATCTAATACAGCAACAGTACCACCTTGGGGTCGTGGCTATTTAGGTACAGATAGAACTACACATACTGCTGGAACTAAGGTTACAATTACTCCTACGTTTCCACGTTATGTAGTTAAGAAAGCAATCAACGATACTATTGGTGCCTTTGGCGCAAACATCTTTGCAGTCAAAACAACAACATTTGTTTTTAATGCAGCACAGACTACATACGCATTTAACAATCTTAATATCAATAACATTATGACAATAATGTGGCAGGATATTGGACCATCAAAAGAGTGGTTCCCAATTCGCCGTTGGTCTTGGGATTCAATTGCATCTGATTCAGCATTCGGTGCTGGAGCACAGACGGTAACTATTGGTGACTATGTACAACCAGGACGTACTGTTAAAGTTATCTATGCAACTGACCCAGTAGCGTTTACATCTAACTCACAGGATTATGCAACCCAAACAGGACTTCCATCTTCAACGCGAGATGTTGCAATCCTTGGCGCTTCATACCGCCTACTTACATATTTGGACCCTGCTCGTGCTGCTCAGGTTAGCCCACAGGCTGATGAGACAGACAGTAAGCGTCCATATGGTGCATCACAGAGTGCAACGAAGCAACTCTATGCACTATACGTACAACGTTTAAATGAAGAAACAGCAAGACAACAATCCCAGTATCCAATCCGCGTTCACTACAGCCGATAGGTAAATAAATGACAACAAGAAAATATTCCTCTCGCTCCCAGCAAACAACCCTGGCTGCGAACCTCACAGACTCAGCAACTAGTTGTACTGTGGTATCTGGCTCAGCACTCCTTGGTGGACAGTCGGTACCTGCTGGTACAACATTTACTGTTGTCATTGACCCAGATACAGCGCTCGAAGAAATTGTAGACGTCACGGTTGTTAGTACTAACGTATTAACAATTACCCGTGGTGTTGAAAATGCTGGCACTGGTCAGGCTCACTCTGCTGGTGCTGCTGTTCGCCATATGGCAATTGGTCGTGACTTCCGCGAAGCCAACCTTCATATCGAAGCAACTGGTGGATACAACGATGGTACTGGTGCTCACACGATGCACGGTATTGCATCTGGCGAAGGTGACGTTGTAGGTACACTTAAGACTCAGACTCTTACCAATAAAACTTTAACATCTCCTACTATTACTAACCCAAGCATCTCTGGTGCTGGAGTAGATGCAACCATTACTTTTGAAGGTGCAACACCAGATGCTTTTGAGACATTTCTTACAGTAGTAGACCCAACTCAAGATAATACAATTACCCTACCTAATACAACTGGTACAGTAGTAATTGCTAACGCAGTACAGACTCTTACTAACAAGACTATGGGCGATGCCCTTAATGCTGGTGGATTTAAGATTACAAATCTTGCTACACCAACGCTTGCAAGTGATGCAGTACGTAAAGACTTTGCAGATGCACAGGTAGCAGCAGCAGCGACAAGCGCTGCAAGTGCTGCCACATCTGCTGCCTCAGCAGCAACATCAGCATCTTCTGCCCTAACCTCCGCTAACTCAGCAAGTGCTTCTCAGACTGCAGCAGCGACATCCGCTGCTAGTGCAGCAACTTCTGCTTCAACTATGGCAGCAAGTGTTACTGCTGCTCAATCTTCTGCAACCGCTGCAGCAAGCAGTGCAACTGCTGCTTCTACAAGCGCAACAAGTGCAGCCGCTAGTGCAACTGCAGCGGCAACCTCAGCAACAAGTGCAGCGGCATCTGCCACAGCAGCGGCTACATCAGCCACATCTGCTGCAGCAAGTGCAACCACTGCTGCTAACTCAGTAGCCACAATTGTAGCAAGTGCCACTGCTGCTGCTACAAGTGCTGCTAGTGCTGCAGCCAGTGCTACGGCTGCTGCAACATCTGCTGCATCTGCAGCGGCATCTACAAGTGCTGCTGCTGCTAGCGCAACCGCTGCAGCAACAAGTGCTACATCTGCTTCTAACTCTGCAACGGCTGCAGCCACATCGGCTAGCAGTGCTTCTACATCAGCAACCGCTGCAGCAACATCTGCAGCAAGCGCTGCTACAAGTGCAGCCTCTGCTGCTGGTGTTTTATCTGCAGCCTATACGGCAAAGGGTGCATTACTAGTAGGAACTGGTGCTGGTGCTTATGCTGTGCAAACAGTAGGAAGCAATGGGCAAGTACTTACCGCTAACTCTGCTCAAGCCGATGGTGTTGAGTGGACGACTGTTGATGCTTTGCCATCACAGACTGGCAACTCAGGAAAATATTTAACTACTAACGGCTCAGCAGCAAGTTGGGCTACAATAACAACTGACCCCACACCAACCGCGTTTATGCTCGGTGGAATGTAACTAAGGAGAAATAATAATGCCAACAACATACAAGGTGCTAGGGCAGTCT
>Ga0214921_10001586_pt1 | contig 38377 bp, 34 predicted proteins | sample LL1505_MetaG_FD_177992 | JGI IMG/M metagenome (GOLD analysis project Ga0214921, IMG submission 177992) | Freshwater microbial communities from Lake Lanier, Atlanta, Georgia, United States - LL-1505 | ecosystem: Environmental > Aquatic > Freshwater > Lake | place: USA: Georgia | collected...
ATCTCTTCGAAGCGCAGAACTCGGCCGGCACCGCGCTCGCCTACATCACGAGCACCGGTGCCGTGTGGGGCACGGGCGCCTTCAACCAACTCTCCGACGCACGCCTCAAAACCAACGTCGAGGTGATCAGGAACGCGTTGCAGATCGTGCGCAAGCTGCAGGGCGTGCGGTTCGATTGGAACGCCGCGGCCTATCCCGACCGTTCGTTCACGCCGGGACGGCAGATCGGTTTGATCGCGCAAGAGGTCGAGCGGGTCGTGCCGGAAGTGGTGAGCGAAAACGTCGACGGCTTCAAAGGCGTTGCCTATGCGAACCTCGTGCCGCTGTTGATCGAGGGCATGAAAGAGCAGGACGCCGCGATCAATGCGCAGGACGCCCGCATCGCGATGGCCGAGCGGCAACTCGCCGCGGTCGAAGAGCGGCTCACCAAAGGCGAGAAGCAGCTGCTCGCGCACGAAGATCGCATCGCCAAAGCCGAATCGTTCGTGAAGCTCTTCGATCGCGACAGCACGGCCGACACGCTCATCGTGCTCACCCCGACCTTCAAGGCGCAGAATTTGACGGCCGAGCGCGCCGAGATCGCGGAACTGTACGCCAAGCGCATCGAAGCCGAGAAGGCACGCTTCGTGGAACTCGACGCCGACGGCGCGACGGTCGAGAACTTCGCGGCCTCGAAACTCTCGGGCCGGGTCATGAACACGGGTCGCAAAGAAATCTTCGTGTCCTACGGCGCGTTCGTGCAGTTGTTCGACGTGCCGGCGAACGCGCACTTCACCATCATGGTCTCGAGCGAGGATGGCAGCTACGCCTCCGCGCAGGTCATCAACGCCGGCGGCGTGCTGCGCGTGATTCCGAACGGCGGCGAGGGCATCGACGTCGTGGCGCGCGGCAAAGCGGTCGGCCTCGTCGCCGCCTCGAAGAAAGTCACCGCCAGCTGGACGCGCACCGGATGAAAGCGAACGGCCACCGCACTCGCATCGCGCTCGTCGATGATCAATCTTTGGTCCTCGAGGGTTTGCGGACCTTGCTCGAGCACGAGGCCGGCATCGACGTCGCGTTCGCGACCACCTCGTCGCAAGAGTTGCTCGATTGGTTGAAGCGCGATCGCGTCGACGTTGTCGTGAGCGACGTGCGCATGCCCGGGATTTCCGGTTTCGATATCTCGCGTCGTCTGCGCAGTGCGCAGCCGTCGACCCCCGTGATTCTGCTGACGACCTTCGACGATCGCGACCTGCTTACCGAGGCGGTGAAGGTCGGCGCCAAGGGGTTTTTGCTCAAAGGGGCGTCGCCGCAGGATCTGATCACTGCGATCGATGCAGTCGCGCGCGGCGGCGTGCTGCTGAACCCGGTCGAGGTGCCGGCCGTGCGTCAGGGCGGCACCAAGTTCGTCGCGCGCGCCGGTTCCGCGGCGATCACGGTTTCGCTCACGCCGCGCGAGCGTTCCATTCTGCGCCTCGCTGCCACCGGTCTCAGCAACAAAGAAATCGCCAAATCTCTCGGGCTCGTCGAGGGGACGGTGAAGAATTACATGTCGGAAGTCATGGAAAAGCTGGACTCGCGCGATCGTACGCAGGCGGTGATCCGCGCGATCGGTGCGGGGCTCATCTGAAGCGAGGCCTCACGCTGCGGGTGCGCGCTCGGGCAGGGTGATCTCGAGTTCGGCGCCACCGGCCGCGCCGTTTTGCAGGCGATACTCACCACCCAAAGTATGCACGCGTTCGGCGAGCTGGCTGCGTCCGAAGCCCGCGGGGTCGCCGCGCAGGCCGCGACCGTTGTCGACCACGCGCAGCATGAAGCGATCGCCGATGCGGCGCAACGACAGCGTGATGCGCGCGGCGCCGCCGTGGCGCAGCGCATTCGAAACGCCTTCCTGGGCGGCGCGCAACAAAAGTCGCGCGACTTCGCCGTCCTGCACGCGCAAGTCGTCCTCGATGTCGACGGCGATCATGCGATCGGGCAGGAGGCTCGCGAGTTTGCCGAGCGCATCGGCGAGCGACAGTCCCTCCGCATCGCTGAGTTGACGCACGATGTCGCGAGTGTCGGTGAGCAGCTGGTCGGCGATCTGCGTCGATCGATCGATGTGTTCGCGCAGTGCCTCGGGTCCGCGCTGCTGTAGGATCATCAGGTTGATCTTGAGGGCGGTGAGCTTGTGGCCGGTGACGTCGTGCAGGTCGCGTGCGATGCGCAAGCGCTCGCGGTCGCGCACGGTCTCGCTCACGAACGACTGCATCGAGACGAGCTCGGCGTTGGTGCGCGCAAGTTCGTCGCGCGCTTGCTCGGCGCGCAGCGTCGCGGCCGTGAGGATCACGGCGCAACCCTGCAACGCGAGGAACAGCACTGCAGGAATGACTTCGCCGGGCCATGCGCCGTGCACCAAGGTGACGGCCCACAAGGCCGCACTCGTGCAGACGATCACGAAAATGGCCACGGGTTCGATGACGAGCGCGGCGATTTGCGAGGCGATCACGGCGAGCAGCGCAGGCACCGTGAGTTCGAGGACGGGGTAGTTCTGGAAGCGCTCGAACGCATACAGCACGCAGGCCACTTGCAGCGACAACCAGAAGCCGCGTGCGACGCCTAAGGTATCGCGCTCGAGCAGGTCGGCGGTGACGAGGTAGGCGACGGCAAAGCCGACCAGTGCGCCGATCCCGGCACCCTCGCGCATCCCCCAGGCCGACATCGGCAACGGCAACTCGAGCGCGACGATGCCGCAAACGGCCGTCAGCAACAACAAAGATTGGACGTTGAGCTGTTTGCGCAGCGTCGCGGGGATGCGACCGGTGTCGATCTTCAAGGCGGGGTCAGAACGGGAAACGTTCCTGCCATTGGTCGCGGGCGAGCCGCATGCTCTCGAGGGCGAGAGCGGCTTCGTCGAGCGTGAGCGGCGAGACGACCCGCCAGCGTTCGTTTTCGAGCACGGCAAGTGCGCCTTCGTGTTCGCAGTAGAGCGCGAAGCCGACGGATGTGGAACGGTAGCGGCGATCGTCGCGCAAGCACTCGTCGCAGGGGGCGGTCGGCAGGCTTGGCGGCTTGAAAGTCATGTCGTGATGGTGCGCTTTCGGGCGGCGCAGGCAGAGATGTCTGCAGGCAGGGTGACGGTCGTCATGGTGGGCGTGGCCATTACCATTTGTTGTGGTGATCTAACACTTGATGACGGCCATGGACGTTGTAACTGGAGTGGTATTCCTGTGTAATCGGTCACAGTTTCAAGGGCCGATCGGCCAAGGAGTTGTAAATGCGCAACAAGATCAATTCAGGCATCACGCTGTCGGTGGCCGCCGCCGTCACGCTGGTGCTGTCGCAGACGGCCGGCGCGCAAGGCGCCGCCAAAGCGCCGGAAGGCGAACTCGAACAAGTCGTCGTCACCGGTACGCGTGTCGCCAATCGTTCGGTGCTCGAAACTTCGGCTCCGGTCGACATCGTCTCGGCGGACGCGTTGCAGAACCTCGGTGTCACCGAAATCAACCAGGCGTTGTCGGTCACGTTGCCGTCGTTCAACTTCCCGCGCCCCGGTTTGACCGACGGTACGGACACCGTGCGTCCGGCGACGCTCCGCGGCCTCGCGCCCGACCAGACCTTGGTGCTGGTCAATGGCAAGCGTCGTCACGCGGCTGCACTCGTCAACGTCAACGGCTCGATCGGCCGTGGTGCCGCGTCGGCCGACCTCAACGCCATTCCGAACACCGCCCTCAAGACCATCGAAGTGCTGCGTGACGGCGCCTCGGCGCAGTACGGCTCCGATGCGATCGCGGGCGTCATCAACCTGCGTCTGCGCGAAAACCGCGACGGCGGTGAAGCGACCGTGTCCTACGGCTGGCGCGATACCACCTACAAAACTTTGACCGGCACTCCGCCGGCCGGTGCCAACTGGTCGGCGCCGTCGGTGCTCGAGCGCAGCCGCAAGGACGGCAAGACGACGACCGTTTCGGGTTGGAAGGGTTTCGGTTTCGGCGATGACGGCTTCGTGACCGTCTCGTTCGAATACAAGGACGGCGAGCGCACCGAGCGCGGTGGCTGGGACTTCCGTCAACAATATTTGAAGCTCGCCAACGGTTCGTTCGATCCGCGCGAAGCGACGCTCGATCGCTACGTGGCCTGGTACGGCGAACCGGAAGTGAAGCAGAAGACGATTTTCGTCAACGCGGGCTCCTCGCTCAGCAACGGTGCCGAAGCGTACGCGACGGCGAGCTGGCAGGGTCGCGATGCCTTGTCGGCGGGCTTCTATCGCCGCGCCGGTCAGTCCACCAACATTGCCTCGATCTACCCGGACGGCTTCTTGCCTTTGATCGCGCCTGAAGTGACCGATTATTCGGTCTCCGGTGGCGTGCGCTGGAACGTCGGCGACTGGAAGCTCGACAGCTCGCTGGGATACGGCAAAAACAAGATGTTTTACACCATCAAAAACACCTTGAACCGTTCGCTCGGCCCCACCAGCAAGACGTCTTTCGACGCGGGTGGATTCGACTACGATCAACTCGTGCTGAACGTTTCGGGCGTGCGCGAAGTTGCGGTGTCCGCCTTCTCGTCTCCGCTCAACGTGGCCGTCGGTCTCGAAGCGCGTCGCGAAGGCTACAGCATCACGGCCGGCGAGCCGGATTCGTACCGTAACGGCGGCGTGCTCCTCGCGAACGGTTCGGTGTGGGTCGACACGACCTGCACCACGGCGGCGGGGTGCCCGACGGTGTCGGGTGCGCAGGTGTTCCCGGGCTTCCGTCCGGCGAACGTGGTCGACAAGACGCGTGACGCGGTCGGCGTGTACGCCGACCTCGAAGCGAACGTGACCGAACAATTGCTCGCCTCCGTCGCGCTGCGTGGTGAAAACTACTCCGACTTCGGCAGCAACCTCTCGGGCAAGCTGTCGGCTCGCTACGACTTCACCAAGCAGTTCGCGTTGCGTGCCTCGGGCTCCACGGGCTTCCGTGCGCCGTCCCTGCAGCAGCAGTTCTTCGCCACCACGTCGACCAACTTCATCAGCGGCGTGCCGTTCGAAATCTCGACCTTCCCGGTCTCCGACCCGATCGCCATCGCGCTCGGTGCGAAGTCGCTGGAGCCCGAGAAGTCGAAGAACCTGTCGATCGGTGCAGTGTTGCAGACCGGTGACTTCAACCTCACGGTCGATGCCTACCGCATCGAACTCGACAACCGCATCGTGCTGTCGGAAAACCTGACGGCGACCAACGTGCGCAACTTCCTCATCGCGCAGGGCTTCATCGGCGCGGGTGGCGGTCGCTTCTTCATCAACGGCGTCGACACGACGACGAAGGGTGTGGATGTGGTCGGCAGCTACGTGCTGCGCACGGAGAACGCAGGTCGCTTCGATCTCACCGCGACCGCGAACTTCAACAAGACGAGCGTCACGCGCATTCCGTCGATTCCGAAGTTGACGTCGCTGAGCCCGGCGCCGATCCTCTTCGATCGCAACAACGTGTTGACGTTCGAGCGTGGCACGCCGAAGGACAAGTTCTCGTTCTCGGCCGCCTGGAAGCTCGCGAGCTTCGGTGCGACGGTGCGTGCGACGCGTTACGGCGAGGTGCTCTCGCCGGCGACGACGGCGGCGCTCGACTTCCTGCTCACGCCGAAGACCTTGATCGACGTCGAAGCCCGTTACGAACTCACGGATCACGTGAAGTTCGCGATCGGTGCGGACAACGTCACCGATGTCTATCCGGATCCGTTGCCGCCGGCGCTCAACACCACCGGCGCGACGTCGTTCTCGAACTACTCGCCGTTCGGTCGTTCGGGTCGCTACGTCTACGGTCGCGTGTCGTTCAACTTCTGAACGACGCCTTGACCTTACGATGATCTTCGTCGCCCCCGAAGTCGCGCTGTTGCGCGGCTTCGGGGTGCCGACGGGGCCTCTGGAAGAGGCCGTCGACTCGATCTCTCGCGCAGCGCCGTTCAGGCAGTTGCGCACACCCGGCGGACGACCGATGTCGGCGCAGCAGACGAATTGCGGCGACTGCGGTTGGTACAGCGACTCGGCCGGATATCGCTACGAAACTTTTGATCCTTTGACCGGCCACCCGTGGCCGCCGATGCCCGAGGCGTTCCGGCACCTTGCGGTCGATGCCGCGCGTCGCGCGGGTTATGCGCATTACGATCCGGACACCTGTCTGCTCAATCGTTACGTCGACGGCGCGCGCATGGGTGCGCATCGCGACGCCGACGAGCGCGATTTCACGCAGCCCATCGTCTCGGTGACCTTGGGTGCCGCGGCGACATTTCTTTGGTACGGCGAGGCGCGCAAAGGCTCGCCCGTGCGCATCCGGCTCGAACCCGGGGACGTTCTGGTGTGGGGCCGCAGCGCGCGCCTGGGCTATCACGGCGTACAACCGCCCGAAGGCGGCACGCGTTTCAATCTGACGTTTCGACGCGCGCGCTGAGTCGCGCGTCAGACCAGCACGCGCTCGATGCCGCCGCGATTGGCCGCATCGACGTATTCTTTCATCCAGCGCTCGCCGAGCACGTGCTTGGCGACTTCGACGACGATGTAGTCGGCGTCGAGTTCGGTCTCGTCCTGATAACGCTTGAGCCCTTGCAGGCACGATGGGCACGAGGTGAGGACTTTGACGTTGCCTTCGAAGCCGTCGGCGCGCGCCGCCGCCGCACCCTTCTGCATTTCTTCTGCTTTGCGGAAGCGTACCTGCGTCGAGATATCGGGACGGCTCACGGCAAAGGTGCCGGACTCGCCGCAGCAACGATCGTTCTTCGCGACCGTCCCGTTGGCTTCGGCGTTCATCAGTTGATTGACGACCTTCAGCGGCTCGTAGGATTTCATCGGCGAGTGGCAGGGGTCGTGATACAGATAGCGCACGCCCGTGACGCCTTCGAGTCGCACGCCTTTTTCCATCAAAAATTCATGGATGTCGACGATGCGGGAGCCCGGGAAAATCTTGTCGAATTCGTAACCCTGCAACTGGTCGTAGCAGGTGCCGCAGCTGACCACGACGGTTTTGATGTCGAGGTAGTTGAGCGTGTTGGCGACGCGATGGAAGAGCACCCGGTTGTCGGTGATCATCTTCTCGGCTTTGTCGAAGTCGCCCGAGCCGCGTTGCGGATAGCCGCAGCAGAGATAACCCGGCGGCAAGACGGTTTGTACGCCGACGTGCCAGAGCATCGCCTGCGTCGCGAGACCGACTTGCGAGAACAAACGCTCCGAGCCGCAACCCGGGAAATAGAACACCGCTTCGGCATCGGACGTGGTGGTCTGCGGGTTGCGGATCACGGGGACGTAGTCGCGATCTTCGATGTCGAGCAGTGCACGCGCCGTTTTCTTGGGCACGCCCGCGGGCATGCGACGATTCACGAAATGCACGACTTGCTCGCGGATCGGCGGTTTGCCGGTGGTGGCGGGCGGCGCCTTCGTCTGCGGCTTCGCCACGGACTTCAAAAGTTGCGCGCCGACGCGCTGGGCTTTGTAGCCCCAGTCGATCATGACCTTGCGCGCGAGCTTGATGGTCTCGGGCTGAGTCGCGTTCAGAAACAGCATCGACGCTGCAGTGCCGGGGTTGAAGCGCTTTTTGCCCATGCGGCGCAAGAGATCGCGCATCGCCATCGATACTTCGCCGAAGTCGATGTCGACCGGGCAGGGTTTCTCGCATTTGTGGCACACGGTGCAGTGGTCGGCCACGTCGCCGAACTCGTCCCAGTGCCGGATCGAGATGCCGCGCCGCGTCTGCTCTTCGTACAGAAACGCTTCGATCAACAACGAAGTCGCGAGAATCTTGTTGCGCGGGCTGTAGAGCAGGTTGGCGCGCGGCACGTGGGTCGCGCAGACAGGCTTGCACTTGCCGCAGCGCAGGCAATCTTTGATCGCACCGGAGATGGTGCCGATGTCCGACTGCTGCATGATGAGCGATTCGTGGCCGAGCAGGTTGAAGCTCGGCGTGTAGGCGTTGCGCAGATCGCCGCCCGGCAGCAACTTGCCGATGTTGAAGCGCCCCTCGGGATCGATGCGCGCTTTGTAGCTGCGCAGATCCGCGGTTTCCTCTTCGGTGAGGAATTCGAGCTTGGTGATGCCGATGCCGTGTTCGCCCGAGATCACGCCGCCGAGCTCGCGGGCGATGCGCATGATGCGTGCGACGGCGGCATTCGCCTCCTGCAGCATCAGGTAATCGTCGGAGTTCACGGGGATGTTGGTGTGCACGTTGCCGTCGCCGGCGTGCATGTGCAGCGCGACCCACACGCGACCCTTGAGGATGCGTTGGTGGATCGCCGTGCATTCGGCGCGGATCGGCGCATAGGCGTCGCCGGCGAAGATGTCGAACAGCGGCTCGCGCAGCTCGCGCTTCCAGGAAACGCGCAGACTGCGATCCTGCAGATGTTCGAATACCGTGCGCCCGTCGTCGGCCGTGCGATCGAGGTCGTGCAGCAAGGCGCCCCATCGGCTGCGCGTGTCGCGCAGCAATTCGCGCGCGCGCGCAGGCCTATCGCCCAGGATCTCGCCGCGCGACAGCGAATCGAGTTCGGCGTCGCCGCTCTTGCCGATCTTCAGGTCACCGCGCAGATATTCTTCGAGCGCATCGGCAAGGCGCAATTTGTTCGCGATCGACAGTTCGATGTTGATGCGTTCGATCGCGTCGGTGTAGTCGCCGAGTCGCGGCAGCGGAATGACGACGTCTTCGTTGATCTTGAAGGCGTTGGTGTGTTTGGCGATCGCAGCGGTGCGCGCGCGATCGAGCCAGAATTTCTTGCGCGCGTCGGCGCCGACCGCGATGAAGCCTTCGCCGCTGCGGGCGTTGGCAAGACGCACGACTTCCGAGGTGGTGCGCGCGACGGCCTGTTCGTCCTCGCCGACGATGTCGCCGATCAACACCATCTTCGGCAGTTGCGCGCGTTTGCTCTTGGTCGCGTAGCCGACGGCGCGCAGATAGCGCTCGTCCAGATGTTCGAGACCTGCGAGCACGGCGCCGCCGCTGCGTGCGCTCGCATCGAGCAGACTGGTGATTTCGACGATCGAGGGAATGGCATCGCGCGCCTGACCGAAAAACTCGAGGCAGACCGTGCGCATGTGGCGCGGCATGCGGTGCACTACCCAGCGCGCGGCCGTGATCAGTCCGTCGCAGCCCTCTTTCTGCACGCCGGGCAGACCGCCCAAAAATTTGTCGGTGACGTCTTTGCCGAGCCCCGCCTTGCGGAACAGCGAGCCCGGCATGGTGAGCGTCTCGGTGCGCAGCACGCGCGCACCTGCGGCAGGCTCGCGGCCATCCTTCCAAACGAGACGCCATTCGACGTGCGGCGCATCGTGAATTTTGCCGAGATTGTGGCCGATGCGTTCGACTTCGAGCCAATTGCCCTCGGGGTCGACCATGCGCCACCAGGCGAGATTGTCGACCGCCGTGCCCCAAAGAACGGCTTTTTTGCCGCCCGCGTTCATGGCGATGTTGCCGCCGATGCAGGAGGCTTCGATCGAGGTCGGATCGACGGCGAACACGAAGCCCGCGCGTTCGGCCGCATCGGCGACGCGTTTGGTGACGACGCCGGCTTCCGAATACACCGTCGGCACGCGCGTGCCGGCATCACCGACGCCGGGCAGGGCGAGGTGTTCGACTTCACCAAGCGCTTCGAGTTTTTCGGTGTTGATGACGGCGGTGAGCGGGCTCAAAGGAATCGCGCCGCCGGTGTAGCCGGTGCCACCGCCGCGCGGAATGATGCTCAGTCCGAGTTCGATGCAGGCGCGCACGAGGCCGGGGATTTCGTCTTCGGCATCGGGCGAGATCACGACGAAGGGGTATTCGACGCGCCAGTCGGTGGCGTCGGTCACGTGCGAGACGCGCGCGAACGCATCGAAGCAGATCGCGTCGACGCGCGTGTGACGGCCGAGCAGACGCCGCGCTTGGGCGCGCAGTTTGGCCGTTCGGTCGAAGTTTTGCGCGAAGCCGGCGACCGCGCGCTGCGCGGCCTGCAGCAGCAGGCCCACTTTGCGATCACGCTCGAGATCGGCGGCATCGCCTTGGCGTTCGCGACGCTTTTCGATTTCGTGCAGGCGATGCTCGAGCGCATCGACGAGTTGGCGACGACGCTTCGGATTGTCGAGCAGATCGTCCTCGAGGTACGGATTGCGTTGCACCGCCCAGATGTCGCCGAGCACCTCGTAGAGCATCCGGGCCGAACGGCCGGTGCGACGTTCGCCGCGCAGCTCGTCGAGCAAAGTCCAAGCCTCGGCGCCGAGCAGACGGATGACGATTTCGCGATCGGAGAACGACGTGTAGTTGTACGGAATCTCGCGGATGCGCGGCTGCGCGAAGGCGTCGCTGCCTTCGGTCGGCGTGAGATGCGGTATTTCTGCGGCGACGGCGTTCATCGTGGGTCCGGTCGACTATCCTTGTCGGCCGCCTATTGTCCCATCCTTCCACTATGATTTGGGACCCTTATGACGCAAAACGAGTCGATGGAACGCAATCCGCAGGCCGCGCAGATGGCCGACGAGTCCATGGTGCGCACCTTGCGGCACCAAATCGAGGCAATCTGGCCGCAGGAGTCGGTGTTGTACGCGCGATACGCCCTGCCTGCGGGCGCGCGCATTCTCGATGTCGGTTGCGGCACCGGCGAGGCGACGGTCCGGCTTGCGGCCCGTTTCCCGGGTGCCACGACGGTCATCGGCGTCGATTTGATGCCCGAATTGTTGAATGTCGCGATACACGACCATGGCGCGCTCGCGCCGCGCGTGCAGTTTGAGCAGGGCGACGGCTTTGCGCTGCGCTACGCGACGGGCGAGTTCGACCTCGTCGTCTGCCGGCACGTCACCCAGTTATTGCCGAATCCTGAAATATTGCTCGCCGAGTTGTATCGCGTGCTGAAGCCCGGTGGCTGGTTGCACGTGATTTCCGAGGATTACGGGATGATCCATTTTCCGACCCGCCATGGCGTCGATCCGGATCAGCTGTGGCATCGCGCGGTCGTGCCGTTCACCGACTCGCAACACACCGACGCACGCATCGGGCGCCGAACCCTGCCCATGCTGCGTGCGATCGGTCTCGAGCATGTGAACGTCCGCTATCTCACGCTCGACACCGAAACCGTGCCGCGCGCGACGCTCGCCGGCATTTTCACGGCTTGGCGCGATGGCTACGTCGAGGGGCTCGCGGCGGCTTCGCGCCTCGCGCCGACGGACGTGCGGGCGATGTTCGACGCGATACTCGAGACCATTGCCGACCCTGCGGCGTACGGCGTGTGGCAACTGCCGGTGCTCGCAGGGCGTCGCCCGGCGTGAACGCGACGTTTCGTCACGCACTCGTCGCGCATCCGAGTCGGCCTGCGCCTGCGGGTTGCGCGCTGTCGGTCGCGGGCCGTTGGTCGAGCGAATCTTTGGTGCTCGAATACGAAATTCTTTGCGGCCCCGATGCGTGGCTGGACGATCCGGCGCCGAACGTCGCGCCGATGCGCCGTGACGAACTGTGGCGTCACACGTGTTGCGAAGCGTTCGTCGCCTATGCCGACGGCCCGGGCTATCTCGAGTTCAATTTTTCGCCGACGGGCGATTGGGCCGCCTATGATTTCGCGGCCGAGCGCACAGGACGCGTCGATCATGCATGGCGGGGGCCGGATCCCGTCGTGCGATCGATGGCAGGCGATGCGCCGATACGGCGTTTGCTCGTGACGTTGCCGCGTGCAGCCCTCGAACGCGTGGCCGAACGAGGCCCGTTGCGCGCGGCCTATACTGCAGTACTCGCGTGGCGCGGCGTGGGGTCGACATTCTGGGCCCTGCATCATCCGCGTCCTGCGCCGGATTTTCATGCGCGCGACGGCTTCGTCGCCACGCTCGAGGTGCCTTGATGCGTTTCGGGATCGATCGCTTGTTGCAGGAGCCGGCGCTGCGCGCGCCGCTTGCGTCGCGTCGCGTCGCCTTGCTCGCGCATCCGGCGTCGATGACGCTCGATTGGCGTCACAGTCTCGATGCGCTCGCATCCTTGCCGGATTTGCGCCTGACGGCGGCCTTCGGGCCGCAACACGGTTTGCGCGGCGACAAACAGGACAACATGATCGAGTCGCCCGATTTCGTCGATCCGGTCCATGGCATCCCGGTGTTCAGTCTCTACGGCGAAGTGCGTCGTCCGACGGCTGCGATGCTCGAGCACTACGACGTGTTGCTGGTGGATCTGCAGGATCTCGGTTGCCGCATCTATACGTTCATCACCACGCTGCGCTATGTGCTCGAATGTGCGGCCGAGCGCGCGCAGTCCGTGTGGGTGCTCGATCGTCCGAATCCGATCGGACGCCCGGTCGAAGGATGGTCATTGCGCACCGGTTGGGAGAGTTTCGTCGGCGCGGGCGCGATGCCGATGCGCCACGGGCTCACGATGGGCGAGATGGCGCGCTGGTTCGTTCGCGAACTGCGCCTCGACGTCGATTTGCGCGTCATCGGCATGGACGATTGGCAGCCCGAGGCCGCACCGGGCTACGGCTGGCCGCTTGCGGCGCGATCCTGGGTGAACCCGAGCCCCAATGCGCCGAACGTCTACATGGCGCGCGCTTATCCCGGCACGGTGATGCTCGAGGGCACGACGCTCTCCGAAGGTCGCGGCACCACGCGACCGCTCGAGGTCTGGGGTGCGCCCGACATCGATGCTGCAAAAGTGCTCAAAGAAATGCAGCGCCTCGCACCGCAGTGGCTGCTCGGCTGCCGGTTGCGCGAATGCTGGTTCGAGCCCACGTTCCACAAGCACGTCGGTCGCCTGTGCCACGGCGTGCAAGTGCACACCGACGATCCCCACTACGATCACGCGCGGTTTCGGCCCTGGCGCCTGCAGGCGCTCGCCTTCAAAGCGATCCGGAATCTTTGGCCGGACTATCCGTTGTGGCGGGATTTCCCCTACGAGTACGAGCGCGAGCGTCTGGCCATCGATCTCATCAACGGCAGCCCCTTGCTGCGCGAATGGGTCGATGACCGGATGGCCGCGCCGGGGGATCTCGAGGTCGCCGCCGCGGCGGACGAGCGGGCCTGGCGTGACTCGACCGCCGCCGTATCCGTATATCTGCGGATGTCTTGAAGGGTGCTAGGCGCCCACGATGGAGGCATGAACATGTTCGAATCCAGCGAAACCGAACGCATCGTGGCGGAGCTCAAGCGCGTCCTCGCCGATGCCGAGGATCTATTGAAGAACACGGCCGACAAAGCCGGCGACGCCGTCGGTGAAGCGCGTCATCGCACCGAACGCTACGTGCACGACAACCCCTGGCAAGCCGTGGGCATCGCCGCCGCGATCGGCGTGCTGGTGGGCGTGTTGCTCGGCCGATCGCGGCGCTGAGCGTCGCGAATGGTCGGCTTGATCGCGAGATTGGTCGAGCTGCTGATCGCGCTGGTCGAAGAGCGCCTGCAGACACTCGCGCGCGATGTTCAGGCTGAAGTGCGCCGCGTGGCGCTGGTCGTCGTCTGGACGTTCGTGGCGTTCGTGTTCGGCACGCTCGCGATGCTGTTGCTCGCGGCCACGGTGATCATTGCGTTTTGGGAAGAGCACCGCCTGCTCGCTGCCACGGCCGTGACGACGGGATTTCTCGTCGTCACGGCCATTGCAGTCTTTCAAGTGCGCAAGAGGCTTGCGCAGCGAAGAATCAGCGGCGGCTGACCTTCAAGCGACGGCCACGGCGCGACGAGGCGAGGCGCAGCGACAAGCGCAGCGTGAACGCCTTGAAGGTGATCGCGGCAACCGAGCGATTCAACATCTTGGCGATCTGCGCCGTCGGCGTTTTGCCGGCGAGCTTGCGCAGCTTGGCTTCGTCCGCGGCGCTCCAGGTGCTGAAATTGCGACCTGCAGACTTGCGTGCCTTGCGCGGCGCCGCCGCCTTGGACTTCGACTTCGTTTTCTTGGCCATGGAAAGATCCTGTTTTGATTGCTGAGGATTCGTAGAGGGCGCGGATTGTAGCCACAATTTGGAGTTTTGTGTTCTAAAATCTTTGCAATAAACGCTTGCGAAAGTCATTTCGTGTCGAAACCGTGACTTTATGCACCATTTTTTTGTTCCCTTCAGCGTGACGTCGCACTGAATCCTCGTTTGCGCATCAACGCGTCGATCTCCGGATCGCGTCCTCTGAAACTTCTGTAGGCATCCGCCGGATCACGCGTGTTGCCGATCGAGAACACGTTGTCTTTCAGACGACGTGCCACCTCGCGATCCCACGGACCTTTGGCACCGGTGAAGGCTTCCCATGCATCGGCGGTGAGGGTGTCGGCCCACAGATAACTGTAATAGCCGGCCGAATAACCGTCGCCCGAGAAGATGTGTCCGAACTGCGGCGTGCGGTGTCGCATCACGATCTCTCTGGGCATGCCGAGCTGCTCGAGCGTCTCGCGCTCGAATTTGTCGGCGTCGATGCGGCTGTCGGCACGTGCGGCCAAATGCAGCTTCATGTCGACCAGCGCGGCGGCGAGATACTCGACGGTGGCAAAACCCTGGTTGAAGGTTTTGGCGCGTTCGACTTTGGCGACGAGTTCTTTGGGGATGGGCGCGCCGGTGCGGTAGTGCACCGCGAACCGGTCGAGCACCTCGGCGGTCGGCAGCCAGTGTTCGAGCAACTGCGACGGAAACTCGACGTAATCGCGCGCGACGTTGGTGCCGGACACGCTCGGGTAGGACACGTTCGAAGACAGGCCGTGCAACGCATGCCCGAATTCATGGAACAGCGTCACGGCATCGTCCCAGCTGATGAGCAGGGGCTCGCCCGGTTTGCCTTTGACGAAGTTCGCATTGTTCGAAACGATGGTGGTCACCTCGCCGTCGAAACGCTCCTGGTTGCGATAGGCGTTCATCCACGCGCCCGATTGCTTGCCGACGCGTGCGTAGGGGTCGAAGTACCAGAGGCCGACCAGTTTTCCGGCGGTGTCGGTGACCTTCCAGACGCGCACGTCCGGGTGATAGACCGGTACCGCGCCCGCGGGCAGCGCTTCGAAGCGGAAGCCGAACAACTCGCCGGCCACGTAGAACATGCCTTCGCGCAGTTTTTCGAGTTGCAGGTAGGGCTTCAGTTCGTTGTTGTCGAGCGCGTACTTCGCCACCCGCACTTTTTCGGCGTAGTGACGGTAGTCCCAGGGTTCGATGCGGATGCCGGCGCCCTCGCGATCGGCGATCGCCTGCATGTCGGCGACTTCTTCGTGCACGCGACCGACGGCCGGCTTCCAGACCGCTTCCATCAATTGCATCGCACGCTCGGGCGTGCGCGCCATGGACTCCTGCAAACGCCAATGGGCGTGCGTCGGGAAGCCGAGCAGCTGCGCACGGCGACTGCGCAATTGCAGGATTTCACCGATGATGGCGTTGTTGTCGCGCGCGTCACCGTTGTCGCCTCGATTGACGAAGGTGCGCCACACTTTTTCGCGCAGATCGCGACGCGTCGAATAGGTTAGGAAGGGTTCGACCGAAGAGCGCGTGTTCGCGATCAGCCACTTGCCTTTGAAGCCGCGGGTTTCGGCATCCGCCGCCGCACCGGCGCGCACCGATTCGGGCAGTCCCGCGAGGTCGGCGTCGGTTTCGAGCAGGGTGTGACGTTCGCCTTCGTCGGCCAGCAGATTCTGGTTGAAGCGCGTGAAGAGTCCCGCCAGTTGCTGGTTGATGGCGGCGAGCTTGCTCTTGGAGTCGGCGTCGAGTTTCGCGCCCGAGCGCACGAAATAGTTGTACGTCAACCAGGTCACGCGTTGCTGTTCGGCGCTCAGACCCGAACGCTCGCGTGCGTCGTAGACCTTGGCGATGCGCGCGAAGAGCTTGCCGTTTTGAGTCACTTTGTCGCGGTAGGCGGCGAGCTTCGGTTCGACGTCGAGTTCGATTTTCTGCACGGTGGCATCGCTCATCGTCGCCGAGTAGATGCCGTAGATCGTGGAGACGCGGTCGAGTGCGCGACCCGAGCGCTCCATGGCGGCCAGCGTGTTGGCGAAGGTGGGTGCGGCAGGATCGTTCGCGATCGCGTCGAGCTCGGCAAGATGCAAGGCGATGGCCGATTCGATGGCCTTGCCCAGATTTTTGGTTTCGACCTTGTCGAACGGCGGCACTCCGCCGTACGGCCCGCTCCACGGTGCGAGCAGCGGGTCGGTGGGCGTGGCCGGCGCGGCCACGGCGACTGAAGTGGAGAGCAGCGTGCTGGTCATGATGGCGAACAATACCTTGCGCATGGCGACACCAAAAAAAGCGGGGCGCGCAGGATATCAGCAATCACGCCGGTCGTTGCAGGGGCTCCGCGTCGTGGTAACCGGTGGTTCGATCGAGTTCCCGATGCATGCCGACGATGGCGGTCTCGAGACGCAAGCGCAGTGCTTCGAGTTGCGTCTCGTCGAGTTTTGGGGGCACTTCGATCGGCGTGCCGATCTGTACCGTCACCGTGGCGCCGGGCTTCGGGATCACGGTGCGATCCCAGGACTTGCGCCACACCCAGCAGTGATCGGTCGAGGCGGCGACGGGCAGCAACAAACTTCCGGTTTTTTGGGCGAGGGTGATGGTGCCGAGTTGCGCGATGCCGCGCGGGCCGCGCGAGCCGTCGATCGCCAGACAGGAATTCAGTCCGCGATCTTCACGTTGGGCTTTGATCATCTCCACCAGCGCCCTTGCGCCGCCTTTGCCCGAGGAGCCGCGCGCCACCCGGAAGCCGAGGCCCTCTTCGATGCGCGCCATCGCTTCGCCGTCGCGACTCTGCGAGCACATCAGAATCCAGCGGCCCTGCGCGGGCAGGCTGAAATAGTGCAACAAAGAAAACGTCCGCGCGTGCATGAACGCGCCGACCACCGGGCGTTTGGCGGCCACGAGATCGTGCAGGATTTCGACGTCGCGTTCGCGGTACGTCCAGCTGCGACCGAGGGCGCGATACACGCGCCAGCCGATCGGCGGCAATACTTTGTGCAGCACGAACCGGCGTACCGGTTTGCGCGTCGCGGGGTCGCTCACTCGGCGCTTCCCGTGCCCCGGCCTTTGCGACCGCCGCTCGCGTGTGCATCGGCGAAAGCGCCGCTGGCCATCGCACCGACGACGGCGAGCTCGCCGGCGAGCGCCACCACGGCACAGAGTTCGGCGAACTTGGCGGCGGTGCCGGTGCCCGTGCAGCCGAGCATGGCGAGGCACTCGCGCGCCGTGGGCAGGAAGGTGCCGCCGCCCACCGTGCCGACGATCAGATTCGGCAGCGTGACCGACACGTAAAGATCGCCCGTCGCCGTCACCTCGAAGCGCGAGATCGACGTCGTCGCTTCGGACACGCAGGCGACGTCCTGACCGCAAGCGATGAACAAAGCGGCGAGTGCGTTGGCGACGTTGCCTTGCAAGCCGACGGCACCGGTTTGCGCGGCGCCGACCGTCGCTTGATTCCAGCAACGCGCCATCGCCGCGGCATCGGCGCGCCAATAGCGCGCGATGTTGCGATTCGGCAGTACGACTTCAGCGGATGCGTTGCGACCACGGGCACCCAAAAACGCCTGCGCGGAGGCGCGCTTGTCACCCGAGAGCACCGACTCGACCAGCCAGCTCGTCGGCTGCGATTCCATGCGCGGCAAAAGTTCGAGGCAGATCGCCTGCGTGGCGAGCGTGACCATGTTTTGACCGGCGGCATCGCCGGTCGAGAACTCGAGCATCATGTAGACGGTGTTGCCGACCACCGAAGTCTTCGCGCTCTGCAGGCGGCAATAACGCGAGGTGCCGAGCGTGGTCGTGCGCATCGCTTCGAGTTGCGTCGGCAACCAGTCGGCGATGCGCACGGCGGTGGCGACGTCCGCGAAGGCGAAGCACGGCGCACGTCCGACCAATTGGCGCGTGCAGGCCGCGTGCGCGCCGCCACAGCGATTGATGACGTTGAAGGCGTGCTGGAAGGAGGCGACCAGCGTGCCCTCGGTGGTGGCGAGCGGGATGATGAAATCGCCCTCGGCATGGCGACCGTGCACGCGCACCGGTCCGGCGACGCCCAGCGGAACCTGCGCGTAACCGATGAAGCCCTCGATGCTGCCGGCGAGACGCTCGGGATCCAGGGGCTCTGCCGCGCCGGTGAGGGCGGCGATTTCGTGCCCGTCTTCGGCGAGCCGTGCACGTCGCGCATCCCGCGCCTCGCGCGAGGCGTCGGTGGTGGCAGGCAGGCGTCGGGGCGCGGCGGTCGAACGGGCGTCATCGGACATGCGGCAATTGTGAGCGGGCGGGGCGCGGGCGGCAACCGCTACAATGACCGCATGCAGCCTCTGCCTCATCGTGATCGCCGTGCACCGCGGATTCCGCTGCGATCACGGGCGGCGGTGGCGAGCATGCTGCTCGCGGGCGTCTCGCTGATCGCCGGCTGCGCCTCTGCGCCGCCCTACGATGCCGCGCAACTCGTCGCCCAACGATTTCGCGACATGCCGCCGCAGGACGAGGTGGTCGCCACCGCCGAATGGTACCGACCGCGCATGCGCGTGGCCGGTGCGCCGGCGTCGCGTCACGAACCCGCGCCGGCTGCGACGTTCGCGAGCGCGCTCGAGGTGGCCCGCAGCTACGATTCTTTGGCCGTCGTCGTGATGATCGACGGTCGAATCGCGCTCGAATACTACGCACCCGGCATCGATGCCAAAACGCGCTTCGATACGCAGTCCATGCACCGCGGCGTACTCGCGCTCGCCGTGCTTGCTGCGCTCGAGGACGGCAAAATCCGATCTCTGGAGCAGCCATTGGCGGATTTCTTTCCGGAATGGCGCGCGGCCGGCGATGCCCGCGGTCGCATCACCCTGAGCGACCTGTTGCATGGCCAATCCGGTCTCGCCGATCCACCCTATGAATTTCGCGCCGACTCGCCGGGCATGCAGCTCTTCATCGGCGGCGATCTGCGCGCGCTAGCGCTTGCACAGCGACCGGTCGCTGCGCCCGGCAAGGTTTTTCGCGGCAACGCGCTCGATTCCCAATTGCTCGGGCTCGTGCTCGAGCAGGCGACGCGCGAGTCCTACGCGAAGTTTTTGTCGCGTCGTCTGTGGCGACCGCTAGGTGCCGACGATGCCTGGGTGAGGCTCGATCGCGAGGGTGGCAACACGCGCACGTTTTGCTGTCTGCAAGCCGACGCGCGCGATTGGGCAAAAGTCGGCGAATTGGTCCGTACGCGCGGCGCACCGCAGGGCCGGCGGGTGTTGCGCGAGTCGAGCATCGAGCGCTTGCTCGCGCCCGCGCCGCTCAATGCGGGCGTGGGCATGAACTGGTTTTTGCAACCGACCGCCCTGGTGCCGCGATCGGTGGCGGGCGATCGTCCCTTGCCGACGCCGACCGCGTTTGCGAGCCGCGGCGTCGTGTACGCCGGCGGGCGTGGCGGGCAGCGCGTCTACGTGCTGCCCAACGAGCGCGCGGTCGTGGTGCGCATCGGCCGCATCCGCAACGACTTCGACGACGGCAAGTTTCTCAATCCGTTCATTGCCGCACTGTCGGCACCACGTTGAATTCCACCACGTCGAGTTCCAAGGAGCGACCCGATGACGTTCGATCAAAGATTTCGCCGCGTTTCGATGTTCGCCTCGCTCGCGCTCTTGGCGGTCTCGTTCGTGCCGGCCGGCCACGCTCAGGGCTTGCCGGTGCGCATCCCCGAAAAACCGTTCGGCGAATTGCCGCACCCTCCTGCGCCGGATTACGCGCGGCCCGAGTCCTGGGCCGCATTGCCGGATCGACTCGATGCGGCGGACGTCGCGCCGGAGAATGATCCGCTCGGCGATCGTCAGGCCATCGCCAAAGTCGACGTGTTCTACATTCACCCGACGACCTATCGCGACGTGGCGTACTGGAACCAGCCGTTGTCCGAGACGGCGACCAATGATTGGACCGACGAGTCCGTGATCGCGCGGCAGGCGTCGGTGTTCAACGCCTGCTGTCGCGTCTATGCCCCGCGTTATCGTCAGGCCACGGCCGCGGCGGTCTATGCCTCGCCCGACAAAAAACCGCTCGCCGCCTACGAATTCGCCTGGGGCGACGTGCGCGCCGCGTTCCTCCACTACATGAAGCATTGGAATCACGGTCGGCCGTACATCATCGTCGGTCACAGTCAGGGTGCCGCGCACGTGGAGCGCTGGCTCAACGAATTCGGCACGCAGCCGCGCTATCGAAAGTTGCTGGTGGCCGCCTATCCGATCGGCGTGACGTTCAGCGTCGGGCAGCTCGCGACGCTCGGCGGCGGCATCAGCGTCTGCGAGACGCCGACCGCGACGAATTGCCTGGTCAGTTGGAACACCTTCGATCGCGCCGGAGACCCGTCGGGATACATCAAGCAATCGCAGGCGCGCTACACCCAAAGATTCGGCAAAACGGACGGTGCGGCGATCGTATGCGTGAACCCGCTCGATTTCGATGTGCGCCATCCGCAAGCGGTGGCCACCTCGAATGTCGGTGCGCTGCCGGCGCGTCGCGGCGTCGGTCTCGCCGCCGCGCTCGCCGCGGGCACGCAGTTGCCGGCGCTCGAGGCCGGTCGACTCGGGGCAAGCTGCGAAGACGGCGTGTTGCGGGTCGATTCGCCGCCGAAGGAAGGCTACGCCATCGTTCCTCTGCCCGGCGGCATGTTGCACTTCAATGATTTCGATCTGTTCTACGCCAACATCCGCCTGAATGCGGTCGCGCGTGCCGATGCGTTCCTGGCGCGAACTGCGGCCTCCGGCGTCAGCGCGCAAAAAGGGCGGAGCGCGCGCCCATAGTGATCGCCGCCACCGCCGGGTGGCGAATTTTGCGCTCGGTCGAGATCGCGTAGAAACGTGCGACCAGATCGGTGGCCGTGCCGATCGGCGCGATGCCGTACTGATGCTCGATCTCCTTCGCGATCGCGAGCGGTGCGACGCACGCGCCGAGCCCTTGCTGGGCAAAAGTTTTGATCAGCGCGCTGTCGTCGAATTCGCCGACGATGGACGGGCTCACCCCGCGCGCCTCCAGCCAGGCGTCGAGTACGCGCCGGCCGGCACTGCGGTCCGTGGGAGCGAGCAGCGGCGCGCCCTGCAGGCTGTGCGGGAAATTGCGTCGCAATTTTTTGGCGAGCGTCGGCGCAGCGAAGAATCCGAGCGTCGACTCGCCGAGCAAATGACTGAAGGCCTTGATCCCCGAGTCGGCAGGCAGCGCGCTGGTCGAGAGCACGAGGTCGAGCTTGTGTGCGGCGAGGTCGGTGAGCAGATCTGCGAGTGCGCCTTCGTGACAGACGAGCTTGAACGCGCTGTCGCCGGCCACGAGCGGCGCGAGCATGCGCCAGGTGACGAGTTTGGGCACGGCATCCGACACCCCGATGGTGACCGAGCGACGCCCGTGGCTGCGGGCGCCGCGCAGCAGACTCGCCAGTTCGAGTCCGCGCGGGAAGATCTCCTGGGCGTAGTCATAGGCGAGTCGGCCGAGTTCTGTCGGCACGAGCCGTCGCCCCTGCTTTTCGAACAGGGCGCCTTGCAGCTGGTCTTCGAGCAATTTGATCTGCCCGCTCACCGTCTGTGGCGTCAGGTGCAGCGCGGCGGCGGCGGGACCGATGCCGCCTTCGCGCACGACGGTCCAGAAATAGAGCAGGTGGTTGTAGTTCAGGTGCCGCACGGTTCGCGCTCCGAAAGTTCGGGAATACCGAACAGTATGCACAGAATAATCGATTTTTCGATCGGTGCAGCCGACGCTAGCATCCCGGCCCATGACTCCGGCATCGTGGTATCAGGTTGGTCGGCACGCGTTGTTGCCCGAGGCAGGGCACGACGACGTCGCGCGCTTCGACGTCATCGCGCAGCTCAATACTTTGCTCGCCGATCGACTCGCCCCTGCCGTGCGTGCCACCTACGAGCAGGTTGCGGCACCGGCGTGGGAGGCGAAGCACGGGCGCGCTCCGGCCAATCGCAAGGAAGTCGCCGAGGCTTTGGCGCATCAACCGGCGTATCGCGCCTGGAGTCTGGTGCGTCGCAACACCATGGAATACCGGCAGCACACCGGTCGTGCGTTGGCGCTGCGCCAGATGCGGAAGTTGCGCGATCGCGCGCGCGAGTTCAATGACGGCGCAGACACGCTGCATCTCGATCCGCAACTCGACATCCCGAAGTACGTCGCGAGCGTCGATACGCATTTGATGCCCGGCGGCTATGCGTGCGAAGTCGTCGATGGCGACGTCTGCAACGCGGCCAGTTACGACTCCGGATTGTTCGCGACCTTGGGTGGTGCAGGCGGCCCGTGGAACGATGCGGCCGGTCGTGCGCTCGTGGCGTGGCTCGCGCGGCACGCGCCGGATTTTTCGCCGCGCACGATCGTCGATCTCGGCTGCGGCCTCGGGCACAACACCTTGCCGCTGCGCTGTGCGTTTCCGTCGGCGCGAGTCGTCGCGATCGACGTCGCGGCGCCGTTCTTGCGCTACGGGCATGCGCGCGCGCGGTCGCTCGGCATCGACGATCTCGAATTCAGACAGGAAGACGCCACGCACACCTCGCTGCCGAGCGGCAGCTGCGATCTCGTGTTCACCACCATGGTGCTGCACGAGACCTCGCACGACGCGTTGCGCAAAATTTTGAGCGAAGCGAAGCGCCTGCTCGCGCCGGGCGGCCTCACCATCCATCTAGAACAACCGCCGTATCGCCAATTCGACGCCTACGAGCAGTTCATGCGCGACTGGGACGGTCGGTACAACAACGAGCCGTTCTGGAGCGCCTTGCACGAAACCGATGTGCCGTCGCTGTTGCGATCAACGGGTTTCGAGGCCGCGAACGTGTTCGAGACGCGCTGCAGCGCCCCGCTCGTGCGCGAACGCACGCAAGCCGAGGGTGCGGTCGTGGAAGATTTCGGGCGTGCGCCCTCCTGGTACGCGATTGGCGCGTGGCAGACGGCACACGGAAACGTCGTCAAAGGAGAGTACGGACATGGACACACTCCTGCCGATCGAAGCTGATCCCACCCGGCTCGCGTCACTAGCGGCCAGAGGGCGCCGCCCGGAGTTCACCGATGATCCGATGCTGGATCGCTTGTATTCGGTGGCACTCGTGTTGACGGCGGAGCTCGCGATCACGCGGCTGCGCCTCGATGCCGTCGAGCGCATGCTCGGTCGCGGCGACGACGTGTCGCGGGCGACGGTCGATGAATTCAAGCCCGAGCCGCACGAGGCGGCCGAGCGGGCGCGTCTGCAGCGCGAATATCTCGATCGGGTGTTTCGAGCGTTGACGGCCGAGGGTCAGCGAAAGGCGGGATGAACGACGCGATCGCCGCGGCGGATGCCGCGTGCGGCCGCTTCGCCACCGCGCAATTCGAGGATGCCGAGCACCGGCGTGTCGGGGCCGACCGGCGTCAAAGATAGCGGTTTGCGTTCGGGATAGATCGCCACGATGCGACCGCGCGCGTCGATGAACAACATGTCGAGCGCGATGTAGGTGTTCTTCATCCAGAACGACGAAGGTCGCGGCTCCGGGTTGATGAACAGCATGCCCTGATTCGCAGGCAGATCGCGCACGTACATGAGTCCCTGTCGCTGCCGATTTTCGTCGTCGGCAATCCACACCTCGAATTGATGCGGGCCGCGCGCGCTCTCGACGCGCAGCGTGCCGCGCGGAAAAGAGGCGAGATCCAGAATCTGTTCGGACTGCGCGACCGCGAGCGGCAACATCGACATCAGCAGCGCGAGCGCGACCCCGCGCAGCGACGACATCATCATGGTCAGCATGGCTCTAGCCCTCCAGCAATCGATCGACGACGTCACGCGTGCGTTGCCACGTGTGGCGCCAGTTTGAGAGCGTGGCGCGCCCTTCGTCCGTGATTCGATAGTAGCGGCGCGCCGGCCCCGCGTACGAGGGGACGACGCGGCTGGCCAGCCAACCCGCGGCGCACAGATTTCGCAGCACGGGATAGATCGAGCCCGACTTGAAGGGCGAGGTGTCGCCGTCGAGCCGCAGGCGCCTGGCGAGCTCGTACCCGTAGACGTCGGCCTCGCTCGCGGCTACGGCGCCGAGGACGGCCAGCCCCAAAAGTCCCGCATTCAGGTCTTTTTGGAATTTGTTTGGGCTGGTAGTGTTCATCTATTAATAGTATTTGATAGATACTATTATTAATCAAGCACTAACGACCATGCCCCGTGCGAAGCAACCCCGCCGTCTGGTGGCCTTGATAGACTCGGTCTCGATGCAAGGTCTGACGCGTATCCTCGTCGCGCTGAGTCTGCTGGGGGTCACCGGTTGTGCGGTGCTCGGCCCGAAATTGCGTGCGCCGGATCTTTCGATCCTCGAGGTGCAGATCGTCAAAGGCGATTTGTTCGAACAGCGTCTGAAGGCGCGCATGCGCGTGCAGAATCCGAATCCCGTCGGGCTTTCGGTGCGCGGCATCACCTACACCATCGAACTCGAAGGTCAGGAGCTCGGCCGCGGGCTCTCCGGCAGCAGTTTCGTGGTGCCGCCGAGCGGCGAAGCCGAATTCGACATGCTGGTGACGGCGAATCTCGCCGGCACTTTGCTAAAAATCGTCGAGCGCACGCGCAAGGCGGGCGGCTCGCCGCCGACGGAGCTCAGCTATCGATTGCGCGGCGAGGTGAAGCTCGACAAAAGTCTGCTGCGGACGGTGCCTTTCGATCAGAAGGGCAGTCTGCGTTTGCGATGACGCGACGACGTCCATGACTCGTCGCGCGTTGTTGCGTCTGTGGCTTGTGACCCTGATCGGCTTGCTGGTTCTGGGGTCGATCGCGCTAGGTTGGTTGGCGGCGAATTTTCCGCAACTCCGGGATCAAATTCTTTGATCAGATCGCTCAAAACCCTGGGGCATGCGGAGCATCTCGATGCGCCGCAGTTTTCCGCCATCGAACGGGCGTTGCGGCGCCTCGATGCATCAAAGAAAGAGATCACGGCGCGGGCTTTGCAGCGCGTCGCGATCGACGCGACCGGGATGGGTTCGGCGCCGTTCGCGCGATTGTTCGAGGCTTGGGCCGGCGTGCCGTTTGCCGCGTTGGTCGCGGCCCGTCTCGACTGCGACTCTTTGCAGGCGGCGGCGTTCGAATTGCGTCTGCGCGGCGCGAATCGTCTGGCCTCGCGCGTCACCGCCGTCACCGAGGCCGCGCCGCGCAGCCCGGTCGCGCGCTTGTCCTGGGGCGTTGCGCCGTCGCCGTTCGGCATGTGTTTGATCGCATCGAGCGAACGCGGGCTCGTGCATCTGTCGTTCGTCGATCGCCTCGCGCGTGACGTGCGCGAATTCCAGCAGCGTATCGACCCTTGGAAGCCGGGCGTACTGCAGCGCGACGATCGCGAGGCCGCCGTGGTTTTGCGCGCCCTGTTCGCCGCACGGCGCCGGGCGCAGATCGAGTTGCACATGATCGGCAGCGAGTTCCAACGTCGCGTGTGGCGCGCCTTGCTGGCCGTCAGCGGCCTCGAGTCGCTCGGCTATTCGGAGCTCGCGGCGGCGGCCGGGCATGCCTCGGCTGCGCGCGCGATCGGTAGCGCGGTCGGTGCCAATCGTCTCGGCTGGATCGTGCCTTGCCATCACGTGTTGCGTCGCGACGGCGGGCTCGGGGGCTTTCACTGGGGGGTGGATCGCAAACGAGCGATGCTCGTTTGGGAATCTTTGGCACCGCCTCCGTGAGACGGTCGGTGTGCGGCCGGGGGGACGGCGACGCACATGCGATAATCCGCACATGAATTCCGTCCCTCAAAGTCGCATCACCCTCATCGCCATCGTCGTCGCCGTGCTGTGCGCGGGTTGGGCCGTCTATGCCACGCGTCACGCCGGTCGTGACGCCGCCGCCGGCATGGGTCCGCCCGGGCGCGGGGCCGGCGCTGCCGGTGGTGCTGCGGCCGGTGCCGGGGGTCGACCCACCGGCGGGCCCGGCGGTGCGCCGGGCGGCGGCATGCCGGTTCCGGTCGTCTCGCAAGCGGCTGCGGAACAGGCGGTCGCGCGCGAACTCAAGGCGATCGGTACTGCGCGCGCGAACGAAGCCGTCGAAATCACGGCCAAAAGTTCGAACCTCGTCACGGCAGTGCGCTTTCGCGATGGCGAGCGCGCGGCGCGCGGCGCGGTGCTGGTCGAACTCGACAGTGCGCAGGCGCGTGCCGACCTTGCGGTCGCCAGCGCAGCGCTGACCGAGAGCGAAAGCCAATACCGCCGTGCTCGCGAGTTGTTGCCGACGCAGGCGTTGTCGAAGTCGCAGTTCGACCAAATCGAATCGACGCGCAACGCCAATGCCGCGCGGCTCGACGCCGCACGGGCGCGTCTCGAAGATACGGTGATCCGCGCGCCATTTGCGGGTCGGGTCGGTTTGCGGCGCGTCAGCGTCGGCAGTCTCGTCGGTCCGGGCACGGTGATCACCACGCTCGACGACACGAACGTCATGAAAATCGACTTCGCCGTGCCCGAACGGTTGCTTACGTCCTTGCGGGCGGGCTTGTCGATCAAAATCGATTCGACCGCGTACCCCGGTCGCCGCTTCGACGGGCGCATCGCGAGCGTCGATTCGCGGGTCGATCCGGTCAGTCGCGCGGTGATGGTGCGGGCCGAAGTGCCGAACGGCGACGGACTTTTGAAGCCCGGCATGTTTTTGAACGTCGAGCTGTTGCGCGATCAACGCTCCGCCATCGTCGTCCCCGAAGAGTCGCTGGTGCCCGATCAGAGTCGTCAGTACGTGTTCGTGGTCGAAGGCGGCAAGGCGGTCAGACGCGAGGTGCACATCGGCGCTCGCCGTCCGGGCAGCGTGGAAATTCTCGACGGCTTGCGCGTCGGTGAACGCGTGATCGTCGAGGGTACCGTGAAGGTACGCGACGGCGGACCGGTACGGGATTTGGCGCGCCCATGACGATTTCCGATCTCGCCATCCGACGACCCGTCTTCGCGACGGTGTTGTCCCTGTTGCTGGTCATCGTCGGCTTGATGGCCGCGCTGCGTTTGTCGATCCGCGAATATCCCGATGTCAATCGTCCGGTGGTGGGCGTGTCGGTGTTCTATCGCGGCGCCAATGCTGCCGTCATCGAAACGCGCGTCACGCAGGTGCTCGAAGACGAGATCGCCGGCATCGAGGGCGTCGAAAAACTCACCTCGTCGAGTCGTGACGAATTCGCGCGCATCAACGTCGAGTTTTCGATCAACCGCGATCTCGACGCCGCCGCCAACGACGTGCGGGAACGCATCGCGCGCGTCGCCGGGCGTTTGCCCGAAGAAGCCGAGGCGCCGCAAATCGCGAAGGTGGACGATTCGGCCGAGCCCATCATCTATGCGAACTTCGTCAGCACCGCGCGCAATGCGCTCGAGTTGACGGAATACCTGAACCATTACGTCGTCGATCGTTTCGGTTCGCTGCCCGGGGTCGCATCGTTGCGTGTCGGCGGCGAGAGCCGGTATGCGATGCGCGTCTGGCTCAATCGCGAAGCGCTCGCGGCAAGACAGCTGACGGTCAGCGACATCGAGAATGCGTTGCGACGCGAAAACGTCGAGTTGCCCGCGGGTCGCATCGAGTCGAAGGAGCGCGAGTTCACCTTGCGCACGCGCACCTCGCTGGAAACCGAAGAAGACTTCCGCGTCTTGGTGGTCGGTCGCACGAGCGATGGCTATCTGGTGCGGCTCGGTGACGTCGCCGAAGTGCGTCTTGCAGCCGAAGATCAGCGCAATCTCGCCCGCTCCAACGGACTCCCGGGGCTCAGCATCGGCGTGGTGCCGACCTCCAAAGCGAACGTGCTCGAGGTCTCGGAGGCGGTGCGCGCGGAGCTCGCCGAAATCAAACGCACCTTGCCCAAAGACATCACCGGCGAAATCAGTCTCGACTTCACGGTGTTCGTCGCCGAGTCGATGAAAAAAGTGCTCACGGTGCTGACCGAGACTTTGTTGATCGTGCTCGTGATCATCATCCTGTTCCTGGGCACGACGCGCGCCACGCTGATTCCGGCGGTCACCATCCCGGTGTCCTTGTTCGCCGCCGCGATCGTCATGGTGATGCTCGGGTACTCGATCAACACGCTGACGCTGCTCGGTGCGGTGCTCGCGATCGGCCTCGTCGTCGACGATGCGATCGTGGTGCTCGAAAACATCGCGCGCCGCATCGAGTCGGGAGAGCCCGCCTTGCTCGCATCCATGAACGGTTCGCGCGAGATCGGTTTTGCGGTGATCGCCACGACGCTCGTGTTGATGGCGGTATTCGTGCCGATTTCATACATGGAAGGGACTTTGGGCCGCTTGTTCGGCGAGTTCGGCGTGACGGTGGCGGCCGCAGTCGGGTTTTCGGCGTTGGTGGCGCTCACCTTGACGCCGATGATGTGTTCGAAGCTGTTCGTCGGCGGCATCCGTCGCAGGCCGCTTGCACTGCGCATCGATGCGCAATTTCGCGTCATGACCTCGAACTATGAAACGATGCTGCGCACCGCGATGCAGGGTCGCAGGCCGCTCGCGATCACGCTCGGCGCTGCGGCGTTCACGGTGCTCGTGGTGTCCTTGCTGGTGTTCGGCAAGCCGCTGCCCTGGCTCAAGTTGCAGCAGGAGTTCGCCCCCACCGAAGACCGCGCGATGATGCCGGTGATGGTGACCGCGCCCGAGGGCGCGAGCCTCGCCAATCTCGACAAATATCTATCGCAGGTCGAGCAGGTAGTGCTCGACGAAGTCAAAGCCGGCAACGGGCGTCGCGTGATCGTGCGTTCAGGCGGGTTCGGCGGCGCAGGCGAAGTGAATACGGGCTCGGTGTACATGCCCATGACGCTGTGGGACGAGCGCCGCGAATCCGCGCAACAAGTGGCGCAACGCGTGCGCATGCGCACCGCCAACATCACCGGCGTCCGCATCATCGTGATCACGCCGCCGTCACTCGCGGTGCGCGGACTCGGCAAGCCGATGCAAGTGGTCCTCGGAGGTGCCGATTACGGCGAATTGGCCAAGTGGCGTGACAAAGTCATCGAGCGCATCCAGCGTGAGAATCCGCGCATTCTGAATCTGGAATCCGATTACCAGGAGCGCAAGCCGCAGCTGCAGGTGCGCATCGATCGCAACCGCGCCGCCGATCTCGGCGTGTCGCTGCAGACGATCGGTCGTACGCTCGAAACGATGCTCGGCTCGCGCATCGTGACGACGTTCATGAAAGGCGGCGAGGAATACAACGTGGTGCTGCAGGCACGTGGCGAAGATCGCGCGACGGTGGACGATCTCGGCAATCTCTATGTGCGCTCTGATCGCAACGGCGGCATGGTGCCTTTGTCGGCGTTGGTGAACATCGAAGAGGTGGCCGGTGCGTCGTCGCTGCGTCGGTTCGATCGGCTGCGGTCGATTACTTTGAGCGCGAACCTCGTTCCGGGCTATGCGCTCGGCGATGCGCTCGGCTATGTCGAAGGCGTGATCCGCGAAGAAGTCCCGCAAGGCGTGCAGGTCGGTTACGACGGCGAATCGCGCGAGCTCAAGCAGCAAGGCAGTCGTTTGTGGCTGACGTTCGCGTTTGCGTTGCTGATCGTCTACCTCGTGCTCGCGGCACAGTTCGAGAGCTTCATCCACCCGCTCATCATCCTCGCGACCGTGCCGCTGGCCATTTCGGGGGCGCTCGTCGGTCTGTGGCTGTTCGCCTCGTCGATCAACGTGTTCAGCCAGATCGGCGGCATCATGCTGATCGGCATCGCCTGCAAAAACGGGATTCTCATCGTCGAATTCGCGAACCAATTGCGCGATCGCGGGGTCGAATACGTCGAGGCGGTGATCGAGTCGGCCGTGGTGCGTCTGCGACCAGTGCTCATGACGAGTCTCTGCACCGCCTTCGGTGCGGTGCCGCTGATGATCGCGGCGGGTGCGGGCGCGGAGAGTCGTCAGTCCATCGGCGCAGCCGTGTTCTTCGGGACGCTGTTTTCGTTGGCGCTGACCTTGTTCGTCGTGCCGGCGTTGTATGCGTTGCTGGCGAAGAACACGACGTCGCCGCATCACGTCAGCGACTTGATCGAGCGTCTGAGTGCCGGCGTGCGGCCGACCTCTGCCGAATCTTCACCCAACAGCGGGAGTGCATCATGAACATCGCTATATGGACTTTGCTCGTGGCCGTTCTCATGCCCATCGTGTGCGCCGGCATCTCGAAAGTGGGTGCGCGTTACGACAACCGCGAGCCGCGCGCCTGGCTCGGACGTCAGCAGGGCTATCGCGCACGCGCCTTTGCCGCGCAGCAGAATTCCTGGGAAGCCCTGGCGGTCTACGTGGCCGCGCTGGTCGCTGCCTCGCTCGGGACGGTGTCGCCCGAGGTGATCGGTCAACTGGCGATCGTGTTCCTCGTCGCGCGCATCGCCTATCTCGCCTGTTATCTCGCCGATCAGGCCACGTTGCGCTCGATCACCTGGCTCGTGGCTTACGGCAGCTGCGTATGTCTGATCGTGATGGGAGCGCGCGCCGCTCTCTGATTCGTCGCCGCAACGCACCGTGTCGCTCGCCCCCTACAAGCAACTGGAACTCGAATGGAAGCGCCTGCACGCCTTGCGTGGCGCGTTGTCGCTGCTGCGCTGGGACGCGGCGGTGATGATGCCGCGCGGCAGCGCGGCCGGGCGCGGCGAGCAACTGGCGGCGCTGGAGACCGAATGCCACGCGGTACTCACTTCGCCCAAAGTCAGTCGGCTGCTCGAGCGCGCGGCGGCCGGCCAGGGCGGTCTCGACGAATGGGAACTCGCGAATCTGCGTGAAATGCGACGGCAGCGTGATCACGCCTTCGCGGTCCCCGTATCCCTGATCTCGCGACTCGCGCGCGCGACGGCCCAAGCAGAGTCGGTTTGGCACGAAGCTCGCCGTCAAAATCGCTTCGAGCTCTTCGCACCCAACCTTGAAGAAGTCCTGGTGCTGGTGCGCGACAAAGCCGCCTTGCTCGGGCAGGCACTCGCGCTCGATTCGTACGATGCGTTGATCGACGAGTGGAGTCCGGGCGTGACCACCGTCTTGATCGACACGTTGACCAAAGCTTATGCGCGACGCCTGCCGTCTTTGGTGCGTGAGGCGATCGACGTGCAAGCGGCGGCGCCCGTTTTGCCGCTCGAGGGCAAGTTCACGCCGGGCCGACAGCGCGCTTTGGTCACTGACGTCCTGCGCGCCATCGGCTTCCCCTTTGATCGCGGGCGACTCGACGAAGCCTCGCATGCCTTCACCGAAGGATTTTCGGGCGACATTCGCATCACGATGCGCATCGATGCGCGCGATCCGTTCGTCGGCTTGCTCGGCGCCTTGCATGAAGCCGGCCATGCCTTGTACGACCTCGGCTTGCCTGCCCATTGGCTCGATCAGCCGGTCGGTCAGGCGCGCGGCATGGCGCTCGAAGAAAGTCAGTCGCTGCTGATCGAAATGCTGATCGGTCGTTCGCGACCGTTCGTCCGTTATCTGCGGCCGTTGCTCGAAAAGCATTTCGGGGTCGCCGGAGCCGCCTGGAGTGACGACAACTTGTACCGCGTGTTGACGCGGGTTGCGCGCGGGCCGGTGCGCGTCGATGCCGACGAACTGACATACCCTTTGCACGTGATCTTGCGCACCGATCTCGAGCGGCGCTTGCTCGACGGTCGTCTGGCCGTGCGGCATCTGCGCGATGCCTGGAATGCCGATCTGCGTCAGCGCCTCGGCGTCGAACCGACCGATGATGCGCAGGGCGTGCTGCAGGATGCCCATTGGGCCGGTGCGGCGTTCGGTTATTTTCCGCTGTACATGGTGGGCGCAGCGATCGCCGCGCAGTTGCACGAAGGTTTGCGTCGCGACGTGCCGGATCTCGATGCCGAAATCGAACGCGGCAACTTCCAGGGATTGATCGGTTGGCTGCGCTCCGGCGTGCACGGGCAGGGCGCGCGGTTGCCGCTGCAGGATCTGGTGCGCGATGCGACCGGTCGACCGCTGTCGGCCGCGGCGGCGTTGCGCCATCTCGAGCGCAAATATCTGGATCGCGAGAGTGCGCCCCTTGCGGATGCGGCGGGGGCGACGGCATGACCGCCACGTCGAGCACGTTCCGCAAGTTGCAGGCGCAGCTGCGCGGTTCGGTGGGTAAAGCCATCGAAGATTTCGCCATGATCGAAGCGGGCGACAAGGTGATGGTGTGCCTCTCGGGCGGCAAAGATTCGTACACGATGCTCGACATCCTGCTGTCTCTGCAGCGCAGCGCGCCGGTGTCCTTCGAGCTCGTCGCGGTGAACCTCGATCAGAAGCAGCCGGATTTTCCCGAAGACGTGCTGCCGAACTATCTGACGGCGCTCGGCGTCCCGCATCACATCATCGAGCAAGACACGTACTCGGTCGTCAAACGCGTCATTCCCGAAGGCAAAACCATGTGCGGCCTGTGTTCGCGCATGCGTCGCGGCGCGCTCTATCGATGGGCGGGCGAAAACGGCGTGACCAAAATCGCGCTCGGTCATCATCGGGACGACATCGTCGAAACCTTGTTCCTGAATATTTTCTTCGGCGGAAAAATGAAGGCGATGCCGCCGAAGTTGCGCTCGGAAGACGGACGGCACATCGTGATCAGACCGCTCGCTTACGTGGCCGAACGCGACATCGAACGCTATGCGCGCGCACGCGAGTTCCCGATCATCCCCTGCAATCTCTGCGGTTCGCAGGAAAACGCGCAGCGGCGCACGATCAAACGCATGCTTGCCGAGTGGGAGCGCGAGCATCCGGGGCGTACGGAATCGATTTTCTCCGCGTTGCGCAGCGTCGAAGCCTCGCACCTCGCAGATCCCGCCTTGTTCGACTTTGCGGGCCTGCGACGTGACTGACGACGATGCGGGACTCGCGCCCGTCGCGCGTTTGCGGGCTCGGTTTCACGGTGCGATGTTGGGGCTTGCGGTCGCCGATGCGCTCGCGACACCTGCGCAGTGGAGCAGGCCCGGCAGCGCGCCGCCCATACGCGATCTCATCGGCGGCGGGCCGCACGATTTGCCGCGCGGCGCCTGGCGCGCCGATACCGCGATGGCGTTGTGCACCGCCGCGAGTCTTTCGGCCCGGGGCCGTTACGAGCGGGATGCCGAACTCGCCGAATTGCGGGCCTGGCAGCGCGAGGGCGCGCACTCGGCCACCGGTGAATGCGTCGGCATCACGGCCGGCGTGGCGCACGCATTGGTGAACGGCGCGCCGTCGATCGACATCGACGATGGTCTCGATGCCTGCGTACGCGCCATTCCGATCGCCTTGTTCCATTTCGCCGATTCGGCGGCGCGCGAGCAGGCGCTCGCCACCTCGGCGGCGCTGACGTCGCGCGAGCCGGTGACGAGCGCGCGAGTCCGAATCTTCGTGGCGGCGTTGCGTGCCGCCTTGCACGGCGACGAGCGCGCGTGGCGATCGATCTGGGACGATCTCGGTGAGGCGCAGGTCGTGACGGAGCCGCGCCTGATCGTGCGACAAATATTGTTCGGCGAATCGACATGGAAAGACGCGGCACTTGCCGCCGCGAATCTCGGCGGCGAAGCGCAGGGCATCCCGGCACTGGTCGGTGCGTTGGCTGGCGCACGTTACGGGGTGGAGGCCATACCGCTGGCGTGGCGGGAAAGCGTGGCGCACGCCACTCTGCTGCGCGAGCGCAGCGACGGCTTGCTCGCTGACGCCTTGGTGGAGCTCGCCGGCCTCGCGTAAGCTCGGCCGCATGCGGTCGAGATCGTCCCTCAGCTCGCGCACCTCCGCAGACGCCTTGCTGCGCCGGCGTTTCGATGCGCTCGGCCTCGCGCGACCGCGGCGCGCCAAACTGACACGCGCGATCGCACAACTGAATCGTGAACTGCGTGCCCGCGACATCCGGCTGTCGCCACACTTCTGGTTTTCGAACGAATGGTTCTCACCCGACGGCGTACCCGGAATCGCGATTCCGTTCTATCTCGCGCATGCGAATCTCGAGCGTCTCGAGCGTCGCATGAGCGGTTTTGCCGAGGGTGGCGACGTCGAGAGTTTGATGCGCATTCTGCGTCACGAAGCCGGACACGCCGTCGATACCGCCTATCGACTGCGCCGTCGCGCGCTGTGGCGCAAAACTTTCGGCGCACCCGGTCGACACTATCCGTCGAGTTATACCGCCCTGCCGCGCAGTCGCGACTTCGTGCAGCATCTGGACGACTGGTACGCGCAGTCGCATCCTGCCGAAGATTTCGCCGAAACCTTTGCCGTGTGGCTGGTGCCGGGCAGTCGTTGGCGCAGCAGCTATCGAGGCTGGCCTGCGCTGCGCAAACTCGAGGTGATGGAACAACTGATGGCGTCGATCCGCGGCCGCAAGCCGGCGCTGCATACGACGCGCCGGATCGACTCGCTCGCACGCAGTCGCCGGACGCTGGATTCGCACTATGCCGAGATGCGTCGGCGTCGCGCACGGCGCAATTATTCGCTCGTCTCCGAGCGTCTGGGTGCCGCGTTCGTGACGGTGGCCGAGGCCGAAGCGCGGGGCCGGTCGGCGCGGCCTGCGGCGGCATTTTTGTCGACGCATCGTCGGCGTTTGCTGCGTCTTCTCGATCGACAGGTCGCGTTGAGCGTTTATTCGGCGCGGCAGTTGCTCGACGTCGCCGTCGAGTGGTGTCGCGAGCATGATCTGCAACTGTGCGGCACGACGCGCATTGCCGCCGCCCACGCGGATCGCTTCGTGCTGCGCATTGCCCGCGCGGCCGCCCGCGGTGGTAAATTGCGATTTCCGCTATGAAGCCGCTCAAAATATTGGTGATCGCGCATCCGCAGTTGTTGCCGCCGGATTCGCTCGACGGGTACACGGCGCAGCAAATCGACGAATTCCGTACCGAGTACGACGTCATCCACACGCTGCGCGGGCTCGGTCACGACGTGCGTGCGCTCGGGGTGCTCGATTCCTTGAGCGAGCTGCGCGCCGCGATCACCGAATGGCGCCCGGACGTCGTGTTCAATCTGCTCGAAGAATTCAACGGCATCGTCAAATACGATCAGCACGTCGTCGCCTTTCTCGAGCTCATGCGGCAACCCTACACCGGCTGCAATCCGCGCGGTCTGCTGCTCTCGCGCGACAAGTCGCTGAGCAAACAGTTGCTCGCCTATCACCGGATCGACACGCCGCGCTTCGCGCTCTTGCAACGCGGCCTGAAGTTTCGCATCCCGCGGAAGTTGCGCTATCCGCTGTTCGTGAAGTCGGTCTCCGACGATGCCTCGCTCGGCATTGCGCAGGCCTCGATCGTCGAGGATGCCGACCGTTTGCGCGAGCGCGTCGAGTTCGTGCACGCGCAGGTCGGCTCGGACGCCTTGGTCGAAGAATACGTGCCGGGTCGCGAGCTCTACGTCGGCGTCCTCGGCAATGAACGCCTCACGCGGCTGCCGGTATGGGAGTTGTCGTTCGGCACCATGGCGGAGACGCAGTCGGCGATCGCCACGCGCAAGGTCAAGTGGGATCGTCGCTACCAGACGAAGTACGGCATTTCCCGGCATGCGGCGACGGATCTGCCGGCCGGACTCGAAGCGACGCTGGATCGCATGGCGCGCCGGATCTATCGCGCGCTCGGCTTGTCGGGTTACGCACGCATGGATTTTCGCGTGCGCCCCGACGGCCGAGTGTTCGTGCTCGAGGCGAACGCGAACCCGTGTCTCGCCTCGCCCGAAGATTTCGCGCAATCGGCCGCAGCCGTCGGCCTCGACTACGCGGCCTTGCTGATGCGCCTCGTCAAGCTCGGGCTCGCCTACCGCGCCGAGTGGCGCGGCTGAGCGTCGCTCAGCGCAGGTGCTTGTCGAGCCATTGCAACACTTCGCGATGCCACTGCAGGCTGTTCGCGGGCTTCAGTATCCAGTGGTTCTCGTCCGGGAAAACGACCAAACGACTTTCGATGCCGCGCCGCTGCAGGGCCGTGAACGTGCCGAGGCCTTGCGTGTAGGGCACGCGGAAGTCGAGTGCGCCGTGCGTCACGAGCATCGGCGTCTTCCACTTCGTGACGTGATCGGCCGGGTTGAACTTCTCGTGGTTCGCGGGCACGGCGTAGTACGGGCCGCCGTTCTCCCACTCGGTGAACCACAATTCTTCGGTGGTGTAGTACATCGTGCGCTGATCGAAAATGCCGGCGTGATTCACGATGCACTTGAAGCGGTCGGGCCATTGGCCGGCGATCCAGGTCTGCATGAATCCGCCGTACGACGCACCGAGCGAGCAGGCGCGCGTACCGTCCAGGAAATCGTATTTGGCGACGGCGGCTTCGAGTCCTTTTTGCAGATCGACGAAGGGTTTGCCGCCCCAGTCGCCGCTGATCGAGTCGGTGAACTTCTGGCCGTAACCGGGTGAGCCGTGGAAGTCGATGAACACCACGCCGTAACCCGCGCCTGCGAAGGTCTGCGCGTTCCAGCGCCATGACCACTGATTCTGGAAGCTCACCTGCGGGCCGCCGTGGACCACGAAGGCCATGGGGAATTTTTTGCCCGGGACGTAACCGTAGGGCTTCATGACGTAGCCGTACACCGTCGCGCCCTCCGCGCCGGCGAACGAGAACTGCTCAAACTCGCTCATCGCGCGTTCGCCGAGGATCTTGCGGTTCACGTCGGTGAGACGCTGCGGCTCGCGCGCCTCCGAAGTCGCGAGGAACAAATCCGCCGGAGCCGCGAGCGAGGCCCAGGCCACGACGATGCCGCTGCGCGCGGGGGCGAATTCGGCGACTTGCCCGCGACCCACGAGGCGTTTTCTTTGATCGGACGCGGGGTCGACCTCGAACAAGGCGACTTGCCCGACGTCATCGGTCGTCACCAGCAGGCGCTTGCGATCGAAGGTGGTGGCCAGATGGCCGATGGAGCGGTCCCAATCGGCCGCGAGTGCGCGCACCTTGCCGCTTGCCGCCTCGCGCACCCTCAGCGCGAAACGATCGGCCTCGAATCCCGGGCGCGACATCGCGAGCCAGGCCAGATCGCCGTTGGCGAGGAACACGGGCTGGGCATCCCAGGCTTTGTTCGCTTCGGTGAGGTTGCGCGGCGTGCCAGAGCCGTCGGCGGCGGCTTCATAGAGATCGAAATTGGTCGACCACGGCTCGCTGCGATCGGCGAGTCGAGCGCTCCAGACGAGGCGACTGCCGTCGGGGCTGAAGGTGTAGTCCTCGTCGCCACCGGAAGGCTTCGAGGGCACGTGGCCGACGATCTTGCCCGACACGTTGACCGGTGTTTCGGCGCGCAGGCCGCGAGCGTCCGTCTGCTTGAGCGCGACGCTGAACAAGGTCGAGATCGTGCCGTCGACCCAGGTGTCCCAGTGGCGGACGAACAATTGGTCATAGGTTTTGCCGCTCGCTTTTTCTTTGGCGCGTGCGGCGATCCGCTCGACGCTGCATTTCAGGTCGGCGCAATCGGGGAACACTTCGAGCGTGAGCGCGAGACGATCGCCTTGCGGCGACACTTTGAACGATCCCACGTCGAGCGGCAGATCGGTGACTTGCTGCGCCTCGCCGCCCGCCAGGGCGATGTACCAGATCTGCGACGAACCGCTGCGCGTCGAGAGGAAGAAAAACCCGCGTCCATCGGCCGCCCAGCGCGGGGTCGAATCGTTGGCCGCGTGCTGCGTGACGCGCCGCGCGGTTTTGGTCGCATCGTTCAGATCGAGCAACCAGATGTCGGTGCGGCCGCGATTGGCGTCGATATCCGTTTCGCGCAGCGTGTACGCGACGTATCGACCGTCGGGCGACACTTCGGGATCCGAGAGTCGGTTGAGACGCACGAGATCATCGGGCGTGAAGGCCTTGCGCGTTGCGCCGGCGTCGGCGGCCTGCAGCGTCGCGGGCGCGGCAAGCAGCGCGAGCGTGCCGATGACGAGTGCGAAAAACGTGGTGTTGCGTTGTTGCATGGTTGTGCTCGGAGCGGGATGCCGGTAAAAGCGAGGCCCCGATTGTAGACGAGTTGCCCATGCCCGCCGAAGTGCGCGCCCTCTGTTTCGACCTCGACGATACGTTTTGGGCGGTGCGTCCGGTCCTCGTGCGCGCCGAGCAGCGCATGAGCGATTTTTTGCAGGGCCGTCACCCGGAATTGGCGCGGGGGTACTCGTCGGACGCCTTGTTCGAGTGGCGCCGTGCGCTCGCCGCCGAGGTGCCGGCACGGGCCCACGACATGACCTGGCTGCGCACCGAAGCGCTGCGGCGCTGGATCGTCGCGCAGGGGCATGACCCGAAGATCGCCGATCATGCCTTCGAGGTCTTCATTGCCGCACGCAACGAAGTCGAACTGTATCCCGACGTGCTGCCGGCGTTGCGCGCGCTCGGTGCCCGCTATCGCCTGGCGACGCTGTCGAATGGCAACGCGGACGTGCATCGCATCGGTCTCGGCGCGCATTTTTCACTGTGTACCAATGCCGAGCGCATCGGTACGCCGAAGCCGCAGGCCGCAGCCTTTCACCACGTGGCGCACGAACTCGGTGTCGAAGCGCACGAATTGCTGTACGTCGGTGATGACCCGCTGCTTGATGTCGAAGGTGCGCGTGCGGCCGGCTGTCGCGCCGCGTGGCTCAATCGTGCGGCGCGCGCCTGGCCTGCCGAGCTCGAGTGCCGTGCGGATTTCGTGGTCAGCGATCTCGTCGAGCTGGTCGCGCAGTTGAGCGATCGGGGCTGATCGATCGCGCCCGATCGACGCGACGCCTCACTGCGCCGTATAGCCC